>Ga0207828_100059_pt1 | contig 176311 bp, 175 predicted proteins | sample TtaePargueraPR_11_FD_187276 | JGI IMG/M metagenome (GOLD analysis project Ga0207828, IMG submission 187276) | Aerobic enrichment media microbial communities from Bioluminiscent Bay, La Parguera, Puerto Rico - Tt and P2 (3) (SPAdes) | ecosystem: Environmental > Aquatic > Marine > Unclassified ... | reverse complement strand
CAATAATGCCCAATGGCATTATTGCCTATGTCTGAAAACCGTAGCAGCCTGGTCTGGACTGTGCGCGCAGGACAGGAAAAAGCCCTGCTTGATGCCAGCGAAGCCGAATTTCTGTCGCAGTTGCAGCAACGCTTCGGTTACCGCGCAGGACGTTTTATCCGCGTCGGACAACGTCACAGTCACCCACTCAGTCTGATGCAGGCTGATATGCCGGTTCAGGATCGCATCGTATTTATCGGCAATGCCGCCCACAGCCTGCACCCGATTGCCGGGCAGGGTTTTAACCTCGGCCTGCGTGATGTGGCTGTTCTGGCAGACTTGCTCCATGACGCAGAAGACTGTGGCAACATGGCTTTGTTACATCACTATCAGGAATGGCGGCAGCAGGATCAAGATCAGGTCGTCAAAGCAACGGATAAGCTGGTCAGACTGTTCAGTAATGATTTGAATCTGCTCGGCCATTTTCGCGGTGCCGGTCTTGCGCTGCTCGATGCCCTGCCCCCTCTCAAGCAACGCCTAGCCAATCGCAGTATGGGGCTGGGCCAAAAACAGCCACGTCTGGGCAGAGGCATAGGTTTATGAATTCGCAGCAGTATGATGTGCTCATTGTCGGCGGTGGCATGGTTGGTGCCACACTGGCTGTTGCCCTGGCAACCGAGCCCAAGCTGAAAATCGGCCTTATCGAAGCTCGCTTACCCGAAGCCATCCAGCCTGGTGATGCCTATGACTTACGTGTTAGCGCCCTGACCCGAAGCAGCGAAACGATTTTACGAAAGCTGGGGATATGGTCACAGCTGCCTGCTGAGCGCCTGTCGGCCTTCACTGATATGCGGGTCTGGGAAAATAGCGAATCTGAACTGCATTTCAATAGTGCTGATATGGGTGAACCCTGCTTAGGCCATCTACTGGAAAACCGCCTGTTACAGGGAGCCAGTCTGTCGCAATGCGGACGCCTGGCCAATATCACCCTGTTCAGCCCGGCTGAACCGGCTCACTATTCACCAAGACAGCTCACTCTTGATGATGGCACAGAGCTCAAGGCCAATCTGATTGTCGCTGCCGATGGTGCACAATCCAAACTCCGACAGTGGGCTGGCATCGGTTTTAGAGGCCAGCAGTACCAACAACAAGGACTGGTCTGCACCATTACCACTGAAAAGTCGCATCAACACACCGCCTGGCAACGCTTTCTGGCAGAAGGTCCGCTTGCCCTGCTCCCCTTGCCCGATACTCACCAGTGCTCCATTGTCTGGTCTCTAAGCAGCGCCAGCGCAGAGCGCCTGCTGGCTCTGCCAGAAGCTGAATTTATAGAAGAACTTAATCAGGCCAGTGAATCCAAACTGGGCGCCGTCACTGCGATAAGTCAACGTGCCGCCTTTCCATTACAGCGTCAACATGCTGAGCGCTATATTGATGCTGGACTGGCTCTGGTCGGCGATGCCGCACATATCATTCACCCGCTGGCCGGTCAGGGCGTTAACCTGGGGCTTTTGGATGCAGCGACTCTGGCGGAAGTGGTTTTACATGCCTACGATCACGGTCGAGATATCGGCAGCCAGCACACACTGCAGAAATACCAGCGTCAACGCCATGCCGATAACCTCTTGATGCAGCTCAGTATGGACATGCTCAAACAACTATTCAGCAACAGCCTGTCACCGCTAAGCTGGTTGCGGCAAACGGGTCTGCGTCAGGTGAATCGCAGCCGCTGGTTAAAGAACCTGTTTATGCATCAGGCAGCCAGTCGCTTTTTTGCTCGCCCGGAGCTGAGCCAGATTGATTATCAGGATTGATAGCTCTGATTTGTGAGCGTATCGAGATTGCCGGTTTGACCATCACTGCCGTGGTCACCAATACTAGCGGCTGAAGTTAAGGAGCGCGCCCATGTTTCGATTTATCACTCGCCAGATGCTCACCGGCCTGATCACTATCTTGCCGGTGATGCTGACGCTCTATCTGATTTACTGGTTTATCGTCTCGACCGAAACCGCTTTGGGCAGCATCATCCAGTTTGTTCTACCGGAAGACTATTACTGGCCGGGTATGGGCTTTGCCATCGCACTACTGCTGATTTTTACTATCGGCCTGCTAATGCAGCTTTATGTGGTAAAGGCGTTATTCAAGAAAGTCGAAGATCTGCTCTACCACATGCCTTTGATCAAGTCGGTCTACGGCGCGATCCGGGACTTTTTCCAATACTTTTCACCCAGCCGCGAGGGCGAGTTTCAGCAAGTAGTGGCAGTCAAGTTTGATAATGATATGGAATTGATTGGCTTTGTTACACAAGCCACCTCTGACTCATTACCAACGGCTGACAATGATGAAACGGAGCGAGTGCTGGTCTACCTGCCGATGAGCTACAACATCGGTGGATATCCAGTGATGATCCCCAAGAGCCGGCTGAGACCGGTTGATATGACGATGGAACAGGCCATGCGCTTCGTTCTGACGGCCGGTGTCGGCAGCAGTACTAGTGATACCTAAATTGGCAAAAAGACCATGGTTGCAGCCCGCACGACGACGGTTTTAATGATTCGGCCGGTTTTGTGTGAAATAAGCTGAGCCAGATTGTCCTGCGTCGCTATCATGCGACCAATCAAACGCTGGTAACTCAGATTCCGTTTTTCCTCGGCCAGACTATCACTGAGCATCAGTAAACGACCCTCAGCATCACGACGGTTGGCTAACAGCCAGGCCGCAATTTCGATATTGCGTGCGCTGTTATACAGCTTTTGCTCATTAATCGGGGTCAGGTAAAAAAATTCCGTGTAGTTATCGTAGGAGGCCATTAGCATTCGCCTGAGCCCGACGATAAAGGCCAGCACCCTGTCACCCTGATAGTCCGGCTCTAAAGCCAGTCTGACGATTTCGGTAGGTCGCTGAATATGTTTGAACTCAGCATAATTGAAGTTGAATGGCCGTGAAAAGGTGAGCTCGACACTGGCATTAATGTCCCGCAGTTCACGGTCATAACGCAGGCCCGGATTGCGCTTGTAGAGCTTGACCATCAATTTTTTCAGATCGCGCAGTACTACCTGCTGATGTAGCTCAATCACCTCATCAATATCACTCTTCGCCAGCCTGTCGATCCCCTGAGAGCCCGTCTGTCCGGTAACACAGCCGCTCAGCAGCAAACCCAGAACTAAAAGCAGACTAGACCAGTTCATCCAATAAGCGTCCCTGTTGTTGGATTTGTTGGGTGGGCAGCGCATCTATATAGCGATATTGCTGCACTGCCCGAGGTAATAGCGCAGTCTGCCCTGCATCTCCTTCAGAACGCCCATCGCTGCTGAGAAATTGTCTGATAAACCGTGCCTGTTGCTGATCATTGGAACGGTCTACAGGTTCGACGAAACGTGGTGGCGCCGACTGCGCAGGTACCGTGACCGGTGTGTAGAAACCAGTATCTACACTAACCGGCAGCCGTGAGGCATTCCGACTCTCAGTCGGAACCGGTGGATAAAAGGCTAATGGGTTATTGCTTATTTGCATGCGTGTTCATTTTTGCCGGCTCCGCATTTTGTTTATTGCGATTCCGACGTGGCCGACGACGCTTACCACTGTCATTAGTACGACCACGCGAATGGGCCGGTGTTTTCTCCCTTTTTACCGGTGCGGCTGGCTCCAGCAGGGTTTCATCGGTAGTCGACGCCACCGGCAGCTTATGCTTGATATAGGCTTCAATATCCGGCAGGGAAAACACAAACTCTTCGCAGGCAAAGCTGATGGCAACCCCACTGGCACCGGCACGCGCTGTCCTGCCAGTACGGTGTACATAGTCTTCGACATCCTGAGGCAAATCAAAGTTGAACACATGGGTGACCGCGGGAATATGCAAGCCCCGCGCAGCAACATCGGTCGCAACCAGGAATGGAAACTCGCCATCCTGAAAATGCTGTAACAGGCTTTCACGCTTTTTCTGTGGTACATCCCCTGAAAGCAGCGAGGCTTTATAGCCATTGCCTTCCAGATAACCCCAGACTGTATCCGCAGCATGCTTGGTATTGACGAAAATAATGCCGCGTTCCGGTTGCAGCCGTTTTATCAGCGCCAGCAACAACGGTACTTTTTCATCATTCGACGGGTAGTAGACCGACTCTTCAATGCGGTCGCCCATCATTTTTTCAGGCTCGACCTGTACTTTCTGCGGGTTATTCATGTGCTCGTAGGCCAGTTCCGTCACCTTATAGCTTAAGGTCGCAGAAAACAGCATGCCGAGACGTTGATCAGGTTTGGGGACCCGGCGCAGAAAATAGCGCACATCTTTGATAAAGCCGAGATCAAACATACGATCCGCTTCATCCAGCACGACAGCGGCCACATGCTTGAGGCTGAAGACGTGCTGTTTGTGATAATCCAATAACCTGCCCGGCGTACCCACCAGCACATCGCACCCCTCGGTGATGGCATCACGCTGTTTCTGATAATCCTTGCCGCCGTGCGCAATAGTGATACGCAAACCGGCTTCACTATTCAGCAACTTGGCATCTTTCATAATCTGAATCGCCAGCTCACGTGTCGGCGCCAGTATCAGAGCCCGTGGCTGCTTACCATCCCAGTTATCAGCTGGCGGCGTTTCCAGCAGGCGCTGAAAGGTCGCCAGCAGGAAAGCGATCGTCTTGCCAGTACCGGTTTGTGCCTGCCCGGCCACATCCGTTCCCTTTAGCAGTAGCGGCAATGCCTGCGCCTGTATCGGGGTACAGAATTCAAAGCCTGCCTGGGCCAGACCAGCCTGCAATGCGGGGTTGAGGGGCAGGGTTTTGAAGGCCTGGTCAGTTAGATGTGCGCTCATAGAAATACTTGCATTACCGTTAATGATAGGAAAAAATGTTAGGCTCTATCGCATGGCAGTATAGCCCCAACGATACTTTATATACCACTGGAGATAAAACATGAGCGAAAACGTCACCAACGTGACCGATGGCGACTTTGATAGCCAAGTATTACAGTCCGACATTCCTGTTCTGGTCGATTACTGGGCTGAATGGTGTGGTCCCTGCAAAATGATTGCACCAGTGCTGGAAGAAATCGGCGCTGAATATGCCGGCAAGCTGAAAGTAGCCAAGCTGAATATTGATGAAAACCAGGAAACACCACCTCGTTATGGTATCCGTGGTATCCCAACGCTAATGCTGTTTAAAGATGGTGAAGTTGAAGCCACGAAAGTCGGCGCCTTGACCAAATCACAACTGGCAGCCTTCCTGGACAGCAACCTGTAATGCTGCGCCTTCCCCACACCTTCGGGTGTGGGGCTGCCTTATACCCTTCTGGCGTGGCGTCTCTGCCCGTCTGCCTTGTTGTCTGCTGACAGCCTGTCAGGCTGACAACAGTGTTTCTATCTAATCCAAGCAGCTAGTCAACGAATGGATGTTTCCGAGTTACTCAACGATCTGAATAAACCACAGCGTGAAGCCGTGGCAGCCCCACTTGGCCATGCCCGTATTCTGGCCGGTGCGGGGAGTGGTAAAACCCGTGTACTGGTGCACCGAATTGCCTGGCTGATTCAGGCTGAAGCGTTTTCTCCTGCCAACATTCTTGCGGTGACGTTTACCAATAAAGCCGCTGCAGAAATGCGTGGTCGTATCGAAGATATTCTCGGCTACCCGCCTGGCGGCATGTGGGTCGGTACCTTCCATGGTCTGGCGCACCGTTTGCTCCGCGCCCACTGGAAAGACGCCGAACTGCCACAAAGCTTTCAGATTCTCGACAGCGATGACCAGCTTCGCATGCTTAAGCGCATTATTCGCAGCATGGAACTGGATGAAGCACAATGGCCGCCAAAGCAGGCTCAGTGGTATATCAATGCGCAAAAAGACGAAGGTCTGCGTGCCAAGGATATCCAGCCCGGCCACGATCCCTATTCGCAGAAAATGCTGGCGATTTATAAGGCCTATGAAGAAGCTTGCCAACGCGCCGGTGTGATTGATTTCGGTGAAATTCTTCTACGCTCGCACGAGCTGTGGCTGAAACGACCGGATATTCTGGCGCAATACCAGCAACGTTTCCGCCAGATTCTGGTAGACGAATTTCAAGACACCAATACGCTGCAGTATGCCTGGCTGCGTCTGTTAACCGGCGTCAGCGGGAATATGTTTATTGTCGGTGATGATGATCAATCGATTTACGGCTGGCGTGGTGCCCGCATTGAAAACATTCAACAGTTCGATAAGGACTTTGAGGGCGCGACAACCATCCGACTCGAACAGAACTACCGTTCTACCGGCAATATTCTCAAAGCGGCGAATAAAGTCATCGCCAATAATAGCGAGCGTCTAGGAAAAGAACTGTGGACGGAAGACGAAGATGGCGATCTGATTCAGGTCTATAACGCCTTTAATGAACGTGATGAAGCGTCCTACCTCGTGGAACAGGTCCGCAAATGGGTCAATGACGGTGGTGACCGTCGTGACTGTGCCGTGCTGTATCGTTCCAATGCCCAATCCCGTGTTATCGAGGAGGCGCTGTTACAGGCCAATATGCCTTATCGGGTTTATGGCGGTCTGCGCTTTTTCGAACGCGCGGAGATCAAGGATGTACTCTCCTATCTGCGCCTGGTGGCTAATCGTCTGGATGACGCCGCCTTTGAGCGTATCGTTAATACGCCAACACGAGGGATTGGCGCCGCGACGCTGACACAACTGCGGCAATATGCCCGTGAGCGTGGCCTGTCGATGTGGCATAGCGCACTGGAAATGCTTGATGCGAAAGCCTTCGCAGCCCGAGCCGGTAACGCGCTGGCGGCTTTTATCACCCTGATTGACTCATTGACACCAGAACAGCCGGATATGCCCTTGCATGAATTGACGCAACTTGTCATCGACGAGTCCGGCTTACGCGAGCACTTTGCCAAGGATAAATCTGAAAAAGGCCAGGGCCGCATCGACAATCTGGACGAACTCATCTCGGCGACCCGTCAGTTTGTACAGCCGCAGGATGAAGAAGAGGAAAACCTGTCTGAGCTGGACGCGTTCTTATCACATGCCGCGCTGGAAGCCGGAGACAATCAGGGGGATCAATGGGAAGACTGCGTACAGCTGATGACACTGCATTCCGCCAAGGGCCTCGAGTTTCCCGTCGTCTTCATGGTCGGTATGGAAGAAGGCCTGTTCCCCGGCCAGAAGTCCAGCGATGATCCGGTTCGGCTCGCTGAAGAACGCCGTCTCTGTTATGTCGGCATGACCCGCGCGCGCCAGACGCTGTATCTGCTTTATACTGATCAACGTTTTCTCTACGGTCAGGAAATGATGCAGCGGCCCTCCCGCTTCCTGAGTGAATTGCCTACTGACTGTATTGAGGAAGTCAGGGCTCGCAGTAACCGTATTACCCCCGGCCTGACATCCCTCCAGAGCCGTAGCGACAGTGAAGTAAATGAGACCGGCCTGCGTACCGGTCAGCAAGTGATGCATCAGAAATTTGGCCCCGGCGTGGTGGTCGATACTGAAGGTGCGGGTAAAAATGCTAGGGTACAGGTCAATTTCAAGCACGCGGGCAGTAAATGGCTGGTGCTGGCCTATGCAAAATTAGAAGTTCTATAAGGAAACAACCATGGTGAAGTCGGCGTTATTGCGTTCTTTGATGGTGAGCCTGTTAGCTGTATTACTGACAGCTTGCGGCCCGGAAGAAGAAACGGGTCCCGGTGCAGCTGCCAGCAGTGGCAAAACCTATAACTGGAAGATGGTCACCACCTGGCCACCCGGTTTCCCGGTGTTGCAGGAAGGCGCGGAGCGTTTCGCTGAAAATGTACGTGCCATGTCCAATGGCCGCATCAATATCAAAGTCTACGCTGGTGGCGAGTTGATTCCTGCCCTGCAAACCTTTGATGCCGTCTCCCAAGGCACTGTCGAAATGGGCCATGGAAGTGCCTACTATTGGGCAGGCAAGGTCCCGGAAGCACAATTCTTCTCGACGGTTCCGTTTGGCATGACACCACGGGGTATGAACGCCTGGCTTTATCACGGTGGCGGCCTCGAACTGTGGCGTGAAATTTATCAACCTTTTCATGTTGTACCCTTCCCTCTCGGCAATACCGGTGTACAGATGGGCGGCTGGTTTAACAAGGAAATCAATTCCGTCGATGATTTGAACGGACTGAAAATGCGCATTCCCGGCCTCGGTGGCAAAGTCTTTGCCAAAGCGGGCGGTAACCCCGTGCTGTTAGCTGGTAGTGAGGTCTACACGGCGCTCGAACGCAATACCATAGATGCAACCGAATGGATTGGCCCTTACCATGATCAACGTCTGGGCCTTTATCGTGCAGCCAAACACTACTATTATCCCGGCTGGCATGAACCCGGCACCGTATTGGAACTGACCGTCAATAAACGCGCATGGGATAGTCTGCCCGCCGATCTGCAGGCGATTATCAGCCATGCTGCTGAGTCCGAAAATGTGCTGATGCTGTCTGAAATGGAAGAAAAAAACCTGACCGCATTGAAAGAATTACAGGCCCGCGATGACGTTGAAATTCACCGCTTCCCTGACGACGTGCTGGACCACCTGCAGTCCATGACTGAAGAAACCCTGAACGAAGAAGCGGCGGCGAACCCGGCGTTTAAGCGGGTTTATGACGCATACCAGACTTTCCGTCAGCAGGATGATGCCTGGACCGAGATATCTGAACGTGCCTATCTGGGCATTGAGAAACCTTAATGCTGTTTCTGATTTTTACCGAAGAGGGGCTGAACGAGGCCGCAGACGAGGTGCTGCAGAACAAGGCTGAACTCTGGTTGAACCCCAGCCTCAAACAGGAGTCTGATTTATCCCGGTTTGAACAAGCCGGTATTGAGCTCCAATGGCTGCCAGAAAAAGTCGATGCCAATAACGAAAAAGCGGTTCTCAGTGCGCTGAGCTTTGTTGAAAAGCACAGCAATGATAAAGCCATATTTGTTGAGTATCTGTGATGAAACTAGTCCTAGCCTTATTCATGATGTTGACTGCACCACTGGCTGTAGCCGGTGAGTGGGACAAAGCTCAGTTAGCACTGGAGACCCCGGTTGATATAACGGTTAACCGCAGCCCCAACTGTCAATGCTGCCATAAGTGGATTGAGCATCTGCAAGCACACGGCTTCAATGTGATTGACGAAGTCAGCCATAACCTTGAAACCGTCCCTGCCCGCGCCAACGTACCGAATGAGTTGCGCTCCTGTCACACCGCCGTGGTTGATGGTTATCTGATTGAAGGCCATGTTCCGGCCGACGATATCAAACAACTGCTGCTGCAAAAGCCCGATATTACAGGCCTTACCGTGCCACAAATGCCTGTCGGCACGCCCGGAATGGAAATGGGCCCGCGTAAAGATAACTTTACCGTGATCAGTTTTGATAAGGCAGGCCAGTATCGCATCTTCAACCGTTACGAAGTAGGTGCCGACGGGGACTACCACAAAATCGCCACACCGGAGTAGTTAGCGGTGGAAATGCTTGTCGTGCTGGGACGTCTGGTGTTCTCAGCATTCGCCAATGTGTTTCAGAAACAGCTGACGCACCGTGGCCTGCATCCGTTTTTTATCGTCTTTACCAGTTACGTTGTATTGGCAATCCTATGCCTTCCGCTGCTGTGGACGTTTAACCCTTTCGAACTCAGCACCTTTTTCTGGATCAATATCTTCTTCGCCGCCCTGCTGGATATGGCCGGCACCCTGTTTCTGGTGATGTCGTTGTCCAGGACCGACTTGTCGGTTTTCGGGCCACTTAATGCCTACAAAGTCGTGATTTCAATGCTGCTGGCCCTAGTGTTTCTGGGCGAAATACCGAGCCTTCAGGGTTTTGTTGGCGTAGCGATAATCGTCGCTGGCAGTTATTTTCTGTTTCCGCCCAAAACGCATCAGGGACGACTCTGGCATTTATTTACCGAGCAAGGCGTACAGTTTCGCTTTCTGTCTATCCTGCTGTTTTCTGTTGGCACGCTACCGTTAAAAAATGCTGTTCTGGCAGGTGGTGCCTTACCCACCACGGTATTCTGGTGTCTGCTTGGTCTACCCCTGGCCGGAATCGCACAATGGCTGTTTGTGCATGATAATTTCAAAGCTGATCTGGCTTTGGCGAAAAGTCAGATCTATCCCTTTGTGTACCTGGGCTGTCTGATCTTTCTGATGCAGTACATGACTATGCTGGTGTTTTCGCAATTATTGGTCGCCTACTCGTTGGCACTGTTTCAGCTGAGCATGGTACTGCAGGTTTTTCTTGGCTATCGCATCTTCAATGAAAAACACGTTCTACGGCGACTTGCAGCCTGCCTGATTATGGTCGGCGGCAGCCTGATGGTATTGCAAGCCTGAGCACGCGTCGGGACTGACTGATATCATGCAAACATCTTTCTTTTGGAGGTAACAATGAAACGCCTAGTTATATTACTTGCCAGTTTACTGAGCAGCACTGTTGCCCATGCTGACACGACACTGACACCAGCCTGGAAAACGGCTGCCGAGTTGAAAGCCCCGGAATCCGTGATCTACCACCCAGGCTCAGACTCACTCTATGTATCGAATGTCAATGGCAGCCCTGATGCACAGGATGGCAACGGTTTTATCAGCCGCTTGACGGATGAAGGCGAGATTGCCGAACTGCATTGGCTGGAAGGTTTTGATGCTCCGAAAGGACTGGCGCTCAAAGACGATACCTTGTACGTGGCTGATATTGATGATCTGGTCGTCGTCGATATCAATAGCAAAAGCATCATTAAGCGCTACCCGCTGGACACCGCCAAATTTCTGAACGATGTCGCTGTTGATCAGCAAGGCCGAGTCTATGTCAGCGATATGGCGACTAATGAAATCTACCGTTTGGCCGATGGTGAACTCAGCCTGTGGATGGCTGATCCGAATCTGGAAGCACCAAATGGCCTGCTGGTTGAAAACAACAAACTGGTCGTCGGGAGCTGGGGCAATATGACCGACGGGTTCGCAACTGAGGTGCCCGGCCACCTCAAAGTCATCGATCTGGATAGCCGCGATATTCAAAGTCTCGGCGATGGCTCCCCTGTCGGCAACCTTGATGGCGTTGAAGCGGACGGCAAAGGTAACTACCTGGTCACCGACTGGATGAACGGCCGTCTGCTGCTCATCGCCCCCAACGGCAGCAGTGAAACGCTGATCGAGTTTGAACAAGGCAGTGCTGACCATACCGTCATGCCGGAGAAAAACCTGATTATCATCCCAATGATGATGCAAAACGACGTTGTCGCCTTTCGGATTTCCTATCAATGACCTTTGATGATTTTATGTTGGATCAGCCACTGCTTGATGCCGTGGCTGAGCTGGGGCTGAGCACCCCAACACCGGTTCAGCAGGAAGCGGTCCCCCTCCTGCTCGCTGGTGAAGATGTACTCGCCTGCGCTGCTACCGGCAGTGGTAAGACGCTGGCCTTTGTCCTACCGCTCATCCAGAAACTGCTTGATGAGCCGAACAAGGGTAAGCTGGCAAAAGCGCTGATTCTGGCGCCCACACGCGAACTCGCCTTCCAGACACAGTATGTGATTTCAACCCTGGCTTCGGCGCTGCCAACACGGGTCGCGATGATAACCGGTGGTCAGGCCCCTACCGCGCAGGTCAATTACCTGCAAGAAGGCGCCGATATTATTATCGCGACACCCGGTCGTATGCTGCAGCTGGTTGAGCAGGAACTGGCCGATCTCAGTGACATCGAATATGTGGTTATCGATGAAGCCGATCGCATGCTTGATATGGGCCAAGGCCCCGATGTCGCGAATGTGCTTGCGGCTATCCGTACGGCCTTCCAGACTTCGTTGTTCTCCGCTACATTGGCCGGTGCCGGCGTTGAATTATTTGCCAAGGCGCTGCTACCGAATGCCCAGCGTGTTGAAATTAACGCCGCCAACCAGTACGCCCAGCAGGTTGAGCAAACGGTGTACCTGGCTGATAACAAAGAGCATAAGCTCGCTCTGCTGAAAGCCGCCGTGACTGCGGAAGACTGTCAGAGCGCCCTGGTGTTCTGCAATAAGAAAGAACGCGCCGTCGAGGTTGCCGAATACCTGCAATCGCAGAACCTGTCCGCACAGGTGATTCACGGTGACTACTCACAGGCTGATCGCCGTGAGCGTACTCGTAAATTCCGTCAGGGCAAGATCAAGGTACTGGTTGCTACCGATGTTGCCGCTCGCGGCCTGGATCTGCCGCAGGTCAGCCATGTCATTAACTACGATGTACCTTTCCGTGGTGATATTTATATCCATCGCGTAGGCCGAACCGGCCGCGCCGGCCAACCGGGCAATGCCATCAATCTGGTCGAACCCAATGATCAGACAAACCTTCAACGTATCGAGCACCATATCGATCAGAAACTGCCGATTCGCAAAATGAAGGGGCTGGCACCGAAGGCCAAAAACAATAAGAAGATGAGTAAAAACAAAGACAAGCCACGTTACATTTCCAAAAAAGATCGTGACTGACTCTGTGTACCCTCACCGTAAACTGCTGCAATTACGCTGGCTGCTGCTAATCAGTAGTAGCCTGCTTATTGCTGGCCTGTTTCTGCCTATGCTGACCATCAGTCAGTTTGTATTTATCCGCAATGAATTCTCGGTGATTTCCGGCATCACTGAACTGTGGAAAGCCGGTCAATATATTCTGTTTGTGGTTATTGGCTGCTTCAGCGTCATTATTCCGCTGACCAAGATCGCGTTGCTGTTCAAACTACTGCAGTCCGACAACAAACCTCACCCCATCAAGATGAAACTGCTGCGGCTGATGCATGACTATGGCCGCTGGGCCATGCTGGATGTGATGGTTGTGGCGATGTTGATTGTTACCGTCAAGATGGGCGCGATTGCCAGTATTCAGATTCATCCCGGCTTGTATGTGTTCGGAGCGGCGGTGCTCTTGATTATGTTGACGACTCAGTCGACGGTTAAGCTTTTGGAAAGCCAGCAAACAAGCTCGTCTGACTCTAATCAGCGCATTATCTAACCGCATCACTCACCAAATGCGGGATTCTTAACCTAGGCCTCAAGTTTCGCCTTGATGGCGAGTCAGGGATTTGCGCGGCCAAATCCCTAACAACCCTAGGCCGCCCCACTGTGCTGGCCTGCGGCTCCACTCGTCATGACATTGATTCAGGCGGTCGGCTAAAACTCGCTTCGCTCAGACACTAGCCGCCCTCAGACCTGAATAAATGCCATTCCTCGCCAGCACAGACGGGGAAGAGGTGCTTGTTTTTCGTCCCGTGTTATTGCCACCAAAAATTAGGCTTGTTTGATGGATTAATTGGTCGAGTGTCTGAGCGCAGCGAGTTTTCGACCACGCCATCAAATAAGGTTAATTTTTGGATGAAGGCAATATCGGGTGCCCTTTTCTTTGGTTCGTTTCTTTTGGGCAAACAAAAGAAATGAACGCCCCGCGGCAGCGTCCCAGCCTTAATCGAAAAAAGCGACCAAAGGCCTAAAAATAACAGGCCAGAAATCAACCTGTATTCCGCATCCCCGCCGAAATCGCACTGATACTCCGCAGTAAGGGATCCAGCCAGCGCACACGTTCGGCTTCATCAACAGAACTATCTCGATAACGTTGCAGCAGCAGGATCTGAATATAGTTAATCGGATCCAGATACGGCTCACGGCGTCGCAGGGAGCTTTTAAGCGATGGCAACTCCGCCAGTAAAGAATCGGCTTCGACCACCAGCAACACCTGCTCCACCGTTTTGTAGTACTCGGCGGAGATCAGTTCAAACACCTGCTGCCCCTGAAAGGCGTTTTCACACAGTGCGGCGTAGCGCTGGGCAATATTCATATCCGCCTTGGACAAGGACATCTGGGTGTTACTGAGCAAGGCTCTGAAAAATGGCCATTGTCTGACCATCTGTCGCAGAATGGCGATCCTGTCTTCTTTGCCCTGATGCCAGGCTTCCAGAGCACTACCGATGCCATACCAGGCCGGTAAGGTATGCCGTGATTGTGCCCACGAAAATACCCAGCCAATCGCCCGTACCGAAGACTTGGAGCGATCACCGGCTTTACGGTGGGAAGGACGCGAGCCGATATTCATCATGCCGATTTCCGTCACTGGACAGACTTCGTAGAAGTAATCGAGAAAGCCCGGCGTATCTTCGGTCAGTTTGCGGTAACTGGCCTCGCCAGTACGGGTCAGCGTGTGCATGATATCGAGGTAAGCTGGCTCGACCTGGCCAATTTCCGTCACCAGACTACGTGATGCCTTCATCAGACCGGAAACGCCCATGCCCAGTTCATAGGCAGCGGTTTCGATATTGCCGTATTTGAAGGACAACACTTCACCCTGCTCGGTGAATTTGATCTGCCCCTGCACCGTGCCCAGCGGTTGCGACAGGATGGCATCATGCGTCGGGCCGCCACCGCGCCCAATGGTGCCGCCACGACCATGAAACATCCGGCAGTCAATGTCGTGTTTTTTAGCCAGTTGGGTAATCGTTCTCTGCGCTCTAAACAGATTCCAGCCGGAAGCCAGAATGCCACCGTCCTTGCATGAGTCAGAGTAACCCAGCATGACTTCCTGCAGATTACCCGAGGCATCCAGTAACTGACGATAGACGCTGTTATCCAGCAAAGCGGACATCACCGGCTCGATGTGGCTTAAGTCTTCAATAGTTTCGAACAACGGCGCGACACGAATATGGCAGTATGACTGGCCTTGCTCGTCTACACCTGACAGGCCGGCAAAGCGCCCCAGAGTCAGCACTTCAAGTATATGGCTGGCTTCATGAGTCATCGAAATCACATAACTGCCGAAGGCCTTGCTGCTGACTTCGTTGTGCAGTCGGCGCATCAGCTTAAATACCGACAGCACTTCCTGATTATCACCACTGAGTTCAGGCAAAGCAGGCAGGCTGTCGCGTGACAGCAGCTCAGTCAGCAAGCGCCGGCGCCCGTCCTCATCCAACTGCAGGTAATCCTGTTGCAGGCCAGTGACCTTGAGTAGCTCAGCTATCGCCTGACTATGGCGGGTGGACTCCTGACGTACATCCAGGTGATAGAGATAAAAACCAAACGTTTCGACCAGACGAATCAAATCATTGAGTTCCGCATCAGCAATCGCCTTATCACCATTCGCTACCAGCGAATCATAGATAAGACGTAAATCCGCCAGCAGCTCGGTTTCATTGGCATACGCCAGCCCCAGCGCGCGGTTTTCCTGATCTGGCCGGAAGTACTGCTGCAATAAACTGAGATTGTCCTGCAGACGGTGGCGCATCATGTATAGCTTGCGGCGGTATGGCTCATTCAGGAAACGATCCGGCTTGGCATTAAAGGCGCCGGCATAGCACTGTTCCGACGCTTCAATATCGGCATCCAATGCGTCACTGATCGCACATAAAGGCTGTGACTGGGTGAGGATGTAGCTGAGTTTGGTGACATCTTCCAGATAGCGGCGAATTACTGTGCGTTTTTGCAACTGAATCGCCATTTCCGTGGTTTCGGCAGTCACAAACGGGTTACCGTCACGGTCACCGCCAATCCATGAACCAAACTTGATAAAGCCGGGTACGCTGAACTGCTGGCCCGCGGCAATATCATCGTGGTACACACGACGAATGGCATTTTCCAGATTGCGGTAAGTTCTGGGTACGGCGTCAAACAGACTCACATTGAAGTAATAGAGTCCGTTTTTAATTTCATCGCGTACTGTCGGCTTGAGCGCCCGCACTTCATCGGTCGCCCACAACAGTTGCACCTGTCTCTTGATTTCACTGCGCGTGCGCTCTTCATCAAAAGCCGTCAACGGCTCATTGGTCAGCCTTTCATCCAGCAGGAAGATGCGGCGCAGAATTTCCATCACCGTACGCCGTTTGGATTCGGTAGGATGGGCAGTAAATACCGGCATATAGACCAGAGAGTCCAGCAGTGGCTGCAACTGCTGCAAAGTCACCCCGGCGGCCTTGAACTGGTTCAATGTGTCGAGGTAAGAACCTTCCCACAAATCACCGCCATTACGTAACTGAACTGTGCGGTTATGGTAGTTGAACGCTTCTTCTGCCGTATTGAGCAGACTGAAGTACATGCTGAACGCCCGCGTGACCTCACGCAGCGTATCCTCGTCCAGCGTATTGAGAAAGCTCAACAGCTCGGTACGCAGCTCAGCATCGTTTGCTTTGCGCAGTTGAATAAAGCCTTTACGTAATCGCTCGACGGTATCGAATACCGCACGACCGGCTCGTTCCTCCAGCACTTCACCGAGGATGTGACCAAGAAAGCGAACATGCTGGCGCAGGTCTTTATCGCCAAGCAAAGACAGTTTTTCAACTGCACTCAGTACAGGCTGATAATCAGTCATAAATTACCGTTTGGCTAAAGATTGATAGAGCTCGATATAGGCGTTGGCGCTGTTATCCCAGCTGAGGTCCTGCTGCATTGCAGTGAGCATCATGCTGCGCCAGATTCGCGGCCGGGCAAACAAGCCCACCGCACGAAGCAGGGCCTGTTGCAAGGACTCCACATTGGCGTCATTGAAACAGAATCCGTTCGCGATACCAGCTTTACGGTTTTCTTCACTGGCGTCAACCACTGTATCGGCCAGCCCACCGGTATTACGCACGATTGGCAGCGTGCCATAACGCAGACTGTACATCTGGTTCAGTCCGCAAGGTTCAAATCGTGATGGCATCAGGAATACATCGGCACCGGCTTCAATCTGATGCGATAAGGCTTCGTCGTAACCGATGGTTACCGCTACACGGTCAGGAAAACGCGCCCGTAACACACGCAGTTCATGCTCGTACTGCGGCTCACCACTGCCCAGACAGATAAACTGCACATCATGGCCGGCATCCAGAATCTGGCTCAAGGCCTGAATCGACAGATCGATGCCTTTTTGCGAGACGAGACGGCTGATCAGCCCAATCAGCAGGCTGTCTTTATTTTCGGGCAGAAAAAACTGTTGCTGTATGGCCTGCTTGTTCGCAGCCTTATTCCGCAATGTTGTCGTGCTATAGGTTTTGGCAAGATTAGGGTCGGTTTCCGGATTCCATGCCTGATAATCAATGCCATTGAGAATACCGCTTAAGCGACCCTGTTCGGCACGGTATGACAACAGACCTTCCAGCCCGTAACCAAATTCATAGGTACAGATTTCTTCAGCATAGGTCGGACTGACGGTAGTAATGTGATCGGCAAAGATCAGACCGCCCTTCATAAACGACAATAGGCCATAGAACTCCAGCCCTTCCATGCTCCACAAGACATCGGGTAAATCCAGTGACTTGAAGGTGTCATGGGAAAACAAGCCCTGATACGCCAGGTTGTGAATGGTGAACACCGTGTGTGGGCGGTGCTCGCGCGTTGTCAGCAATGCGGGCACCAGACCGGTCTGCCAGTCGTTGCAGTGCACAATATCAGCCAGCCAGTTAAGGCCTGCTTCGTCGGTTGCCAAGGCCACTGCCGCGCGTGATAACAAGGCAAACCGTGCGGCATTATCATCCCAGTCATGACCGGCAGGATGGCTGTAGGGGCCACCGTCACGATCAAAATGATGGGGTGAATGCACCAGCCAGAGAATGACATCACTGCCCGGCAGAGTTGTCTGTAAAATCTCGACCGGCAGGTGGTAACCATCGAGTTTAATGGTGGCGACTTTGTCTATATGCCCGAGCTGCTGTAAACATTTGCGGTAGGCTGGCATCACGATGCGTACATCCTGACCTTGTTCACTCAATGCCATCGGCAGACTGGCTGACACATCGGCCAGACCACCTGTCTTCATCAGCGGATGCACTTCGCTGGTGGCAAATAGAATTTTTCGCACGCGAATCTCCCAAAAATTGTACAATTCTGCAAATTATATACGGTCAACGGCTGAGTTATAGCCTGCAACGGGAGAAATCATGCAATCTTGTACAATTGTTATTTTTGGCGCCACCGGCGACTTATCCAAGAAAAAATTGTTACCGGCTCTGTACCATCTGGACGCTGAAAACAGACTGACAGACGATACGCGCATCATCTGTATGGGTCGTAGCAAAACTGCTCAGGATGAGTGGAAACAACAAGTTGACGGCTATGTCACTCCAAAAGCGCGTGGCGGTGTGAATGCGGATGTCATGTCCCGCTTCCTTGACCGTGTGACCTATTTCAAATGCGATATCAATGAAGCCTTCAGCTACCACGAGCTGAACAAGCTGATTACCACTGAAGCAAACGGCTTCTCACAAAACATCGTATTCTATCTCTCTATCAGCCCTGCGCTGTTCAGTGTTGTCGGTGATCAGCTGACCGCCGTTGGCCTCAACAGTGAAGAACACGGCTGGCGTCGTCTGGTCGTCGAAAAACCGTTTGGTTACGACCAGAAGAGTGCGGAAGATCTGGAACGCATTCTCAGCAAAAACTTCACTGAGAAACAAACCTACCGTATCGATCACTACCTCGGTAAAGGCACCGTGCAGAACATCTTTGTGTTCCGCTTTGCCAACCTGTTGCTGGAACCGCTATGGAACCGCAACTATATCGATCATGTTCAAATCACCCATGCTGAACAGCAAGGTGTGGGCGGCCGTGCCGGCTACTATGATGGTTCAGGCGCGCTGCGCGATATGATTCAAAGTCACCTGATGCAGGTTATGGCCTTGGTTGCCATGGAACCACCAGCCGATCTGGACGATGAATCTCTGCGTGATGAAAAAGTAAAAGTGCTGAAAGCGATTCGTCCGATCACTGAAGACATGGTTGATGACCATGCTTTCCGCGGCCAATACGCCGCCGGTGAAGTGAACGGCAAACCAGAGCCGGGTTACCTGGAAGATGCTGACGTACCGAATGACAGCGTCACTGAAACCTATGCGGCGATGAAGATTTACATCGACAACTGGCGCTGGCGTGATGTACCGTTTTACCTGCGTACCGGTAAATGCATGCCTGAATCTAAAGCGATGATTGCCATCCGCTTCAAGAAACCACCTCAAGAGCTGTTCAAGGACACGCACATCGGTGACAGCCATGCCAATTGGATTGTGATGGGTCTGCAACCGGACAACACCCTGCGCATTGAACTGCAGGCGAAACAACCGGGTCTGGAACTGAAGAGCCAAACCGTTGCGCTGGAAACCGTAGAGTCTGACGAAAACAAACACCGTCTGGATGCCTATGAAGCACTGATCCTGGATGCGATCATCGGTGACCGTTCTCTGTTCCTGCGTGCTGACGAAGTGAATCTGGCGTGGAAAGTCGTTGATCCTGTGCTCAACAAATGGGCTAAGGACAAGAGCTTTGTCCACACCTACCCTGCGGGCACCTGGGGACCGGAAGAAGTCAGTCGACTCCAGGATAACGACTGTCACGCATGGCGTAACAACATCTGAGTTTAAATTCAGATCACAAAAAGCCGGCTTTATGTCGGCTTTTTTATGCCTGCTGCTTTTGCCTTAGCAGCCATTTTTCCGCTTCCACCAGCCACAGTATCGAAGAGGCTACCAACACAATCTGCAACCAGCTTTGCAAATCGATCGCCGTGCTGCCAAACAGGAACTGCATCGGTGACAGGTAGGTAAAACCAAACTGGAACAGTATCAGCGCCAGCACGGCCATCAACGCAATTCGGTTACCCAAAAAACCGTTCCGGTTGAGTGCTGGCCCGATCATAAAACGGGTATTAAACAGATAGAACACCTCAAACATGACCAACGTATTCACCGCCACGGTGCGCGCATACTCCAGCGTCTGTCCGGCATTCAGATGCCATAAAAACAAGGCAAAGCTGCCCAGCATCATCACCACCGAAACAAAGGCCACCCGCCTGATTAATCCCGCCGTCAGCAGTGGTGACTGTTGCGCCCTTGGCCGGCGCTGCATCAGTCCTGCTTCACCCGGCTCAAACGCCAGCGCCAAACCGAGTGTTACCGCAGTAATCATGTTGACCCAGAGGATCTGCACCGGTGTAATCGGTAATACCTCGCCCATAAGAATGGCAGCGATAATAATCAAGGCCTCACCGGCACTGGTCGGAAGCAAAAACAGGATGGCCTTGGTCAGATTGTCGTAAACGACTCGCCCCTCCTCAACGGCATCGACTATCGAGGCGAAGTTATCATCAGCAAGCACCATATCCGCGGCATCTCGGGCGACTTCGGTACCGTTCATCCCCATCGCCGTACCGATATCGGCACGTTTCAGCGCCGGTGCATCATTAACCCCGTCTCCCGTCATGGCGACCACTTCACCATTAGCTTGCAGTGCCTTGACCAGTCTGAGCTTGTGTTCCGGTGTAGCTCGGGCAAACACTGCTTTTTCGCAAACCATCCTGCGTAAAGCCACGTCATCCAATTGTTCAATCTCACTGCCACCGATAACTGTAGCCGGTATTCCCATCCGTTCAGCAATCGCTGCGGCGGTATCACTATGATCACCGGTAATCATCTTGATCTGTATACCTGCGGCCTGACAGTTTTTCACCGCGGCAATCGCATCTTCACGCGGCGGATCCATCATCGCAACCAATCCAATGAGAGTCAGGCCCTGCTGCACATCTTCAAAATCCAACGTCTGCTTCTGTCCGGAAAAATCGAGCCGGGCCAATGCCAGCACCCGTTGCCCTTTAGAAGCCAGCTCAATGACATGTTGCTGCCAGAAATGAAAATCCATCGTCTCACCCTGATGCTGGTACTGACACATCGCCAGAACACGCTCGGGCGCACCTTTGAGGTAACAGAAGTAGTGACCAGCATGATCGTGATGCAGCGTCGCCATAAACTGATGCTCTGACTCAAATGGAATCACATCCAGTCGTGGTCGCGCCTCATGTTCAAAATCACTATTGAGTCCGGCCTTGGCAGCCAGGCTGATTAACGCGCCTTCAGTAGGGTCACCCTGACACTGCCAGTGTTCCTGTTCCCGAAACAGTCTCGCATCGTTACACAGCAGGCCTGCGCGAATCAGGCTCTGTAAGTCGTCATTATTATCTGGATCCATCTCGTGACCGTTATGACTGATAACACCATGCGGGTCATAACCGCTGCCGCTGACTTGATAAGGCTTACTGTCAGCCGTCACCATTTCTGTCACGGTCATTTCATTACGGGTCAAGGTTCCAGTCTTGTCGGTGCAGATTACGGTCACTGAACCTAGCGTTTCCACCGCTGGTAGACTACGTATGATCGCCTGTCTGGCCGCCATTTTCTGCACACCAATGGCAAGCGTAATCGTCATTATCGCGGGTAAGCCTTCGGGTATAGCTGCCACTGCAACACTGACTGCGGCAATAAACATGCTGCTCAGCGTAAATTGGTGGGCCAGAATGCCAACCAGCATTGTCAGCAGGGCCACCAGTATTATCATTGCACTGAGCTGCTGGCTGAATTTCGCCATTTGCCGTAACAACGGCGTGGTCAGTTTACTCACTTGTGACAGCATGCTGCTGATTCGGCCAAGCTCGGTGTTGGCAGCAGTGGCCACCACCACCCCCATTCCCTGACCAAAGGTCACCAGAGTGCCGGAATACAGCATGCAACTACGATCAGCGAGCGGGGTTAAAGCCGGCACGGCTGCTACCGTTTTGCTAACAGACATTGACTCGCCGGTTAGCACCGCTTCCTGTAATTGCAGATTTTTGCCTCGCAGCAGTCGGATATCGGCCGGCACTTTATCCCCAGCCTGCAAGAACACCCTATCACCGGGGACCAGCTGTTCAGCCGGAAGCTGAATTTTGACACCATCACGCATGACCAGTGCCTGCGAACTGAGCATCCGGCTCAAGGCGCTGATGGCATCTTCAGCCTTGCCTTCCTGAACCACACCAATCAGGGCATTTATCACGACCACGCCGAGAATCACGACGCCATCGACCCAATGTCCGAGCAACAGTACGGTAAGCGCTGCGGCCAGCAGCACATAAATCAAGACATTGTGACATTGCGAGAGAAAACGCTGCCATGGGCTTGTAGAAGCGGCTGGTGGCAGCCGGTTAGCACCGTATTCTGATAGCTTTTGTTGCGCTTGCGTGGTTGACAGGCCCTGCTCGCTGCTGTCGAGCAGGGCCAGAATCTCAGCCTTATCCTTCGCATGCCAGCCCATGTCTGTTGTGACTGTGGTGGCAGGAGGTGCGGACTGAGTACTGTTCATATCAGGTCATTGCTTGTCCAAGCCGGATAGCAGCACCCGCTTGCCAGCCTTTATCAAACTCAGGCATCCCCGGAGGTAACAGCATGACCACGGTAGACCCCATGTTGAAGCGTCCCATTTCCTCCCCTTTATTGAGAGTTAATGCATCCTCACCCTGATACTGCCAGTCCTGCAGGGATTTTCCATAGGGTGGTGTGATCTGGCCAGCCCAGACTGTTTCCATACTACCAACAAAAATAGCGCCCACCAGCACCTGCACCAGAGGACCATACGCAGTTTCAAAGACGGTGATGACCCGCTCATTGCGGGCAAACAGTTCAGGTACGGCGCGTGCTGTGCGCTGATTGACGGAAAACAGCTTGCCCGGCACATAACGCATCGCCGTCAATTTGCCGCTCAAAGGCATATGGATACGATGGTAATCGCGCGGTGACAGGTAAATCGTCGCGAACTGGCCTTGCTCAAACTGCTTTGCCAAAGCATCATCGCCGCCGAGCAGTTCAACTACCGAGTAGTCATGGCCCTTAGCCTGAATAATGCGGCCTTTTGAAATCGGCCCCAGTTGACTGATAGCACCATCCACTGGCGAAGCGACGACTGAGTCCCCTTCTGCAATGGGACGTATGCCGTCACGCAATTGACGGGTAAAAAAAGCATTGAAGCTCGGATAATCCGCCAGATTCGCAGAGGCTGCCTCACTGATATCAACCTTGAATTTCCAGCTGATAAAACGGATAAACGCATTCTTGAACCAGCGGACCTCACTACGGGTCAAGCTGTGCATCAACATCGACAAGCTATGTTGAGGAATCAAATATTGCGGCCATGTCAGCAGCCGATCCAGCAGACTACAGCTACGCTCTGTGTCCTTATTTAACTCAGTCCCCACGTTGCCCCCTCTTTAACCTGCTGGTCAAGCTTGTCATAATCGCTGTCATTACCTTAAATCATCAAAAGCGGGAGTATAGCAAGCAATGAATAAGGCGCTCACCCCAATCGTTCTGGCTCTCGCTTTGAGCCTCATGCCCACGGCGCAGGCTGCCGAGGCACCTGACAGCACTGGCAACAAGGCTTATTTCCAGATAGAAGAGCCATTCACCATCAATTTTATGAACCAAAGCCAACAGAAGATGCATTACCTGCAGATTCGGGTGGCATTGAAATCCGATGATCCCCTCATTATCCAGAGCGCGGAACTGAACCTGCCGATGATTCAGGATGCCCTGCGCATTCTGTTCACTGATCAGAACTATGAAACAGTCAGCACCGTCGCCGGACGGCAACGCTTGCAGCAACAGGCCCTGGAAACACTGCGCCAGATACTGGCCGAAGAAACCGGCAGCAACGGCCTCGAACAGGTGTATTTCACCCGTTTCTTATTGCAATAACGGCACAGTACTTGCTAAACACTTAATACCCCTTAATGGAAACCATTCATGGCTGAAAAAAAAGACGATATTGAGGTCGTTGAGGAGAAGACCAACAAAACCACCAAGCTGCTGCTGATTGTCATCGCGGTCTTGTTGCTGGCGGTGATTGGGCTGGGTGTGTTTATGCTGATGGCAAATAGCGACGAAGGCAGTAGTACCGATACAGAAGCCACCAGCAGCAGTGTTAAACAGCCTCCGATCTATTTCGCTATTGAAGACCCCTTTATCGTTAATTTTTCGGAACAAAGTAATGGCGCGGTGCGTTACCTGCAGGTCAAAATCAAGCTTATGGCACGCAGTCAGGCAGTGATTGATAGGGTGAAGATGCATCTGCCAGCCATCCAGCACGAGTTGCTGATGTTGTTCTATAGTCAAAAATATGACGAGCTGCAAACCAGCGAAGGCAGCCAGGCTCTGCAACAGGCCAGTCTGGCGACGATTAATCAGATCTTGAAGTCCGAGACGTCTCTGGAGGATGAGTTAGAAGCGGTGTACTTCACCAGCTTCATCATGCAATAACCATGGCTGTCCACGATATACTCTCACAAGATGAAGTCGACGCCCTGCTCAACGGCATGGGCGACGGCGAACTAGAAACCTCTACCGAACAGGCAGCAGATAACGGCGAAGCTCGCTCCTATGACTTCGGTAATGAGGAGCGCATCATCCGCGGTCGCATGCCGACCCTGGAAATGATTAATGAGCGCTTTGCCCGCTACACACGCATCAGCCTGTTCAACATGCTGCGCCGCTCTGCCGAAATCTCAGTGGGTGGCGTGCAGGTGATGAAGTTCTCCGAATACGTTCACACGCTGTTTGTCCCCACCAGCCTGAACCTGATTCATCTCCACCCTCTTCGCGGCACCGGACTTATCGTGCTTGAGCCCAAGCTGGTGTTTACCATTCTCGATAACTACTTTGGTGGTGAAGGTCGTTTTCAGGCGCGTATTGAGGGCCGTGAATTTACCGCCACCGAACTGCGCGTGATTCGGATGGTATTGAATCTCTGTTTCAAGGATCTCACCGAGGCCTGGTCACCGGTCATGGAAGTCGACTTTGAATTTATCAGTCATGAGGTGAATCCCCAGTTTGCCAATATCGTCAGTCCGAGCGAGGTGGTCGTGATTTCCACCTTCCATGTTGAACTGGACGGCGGCGGTGGCGATATTCACGTGACCTTCCCCTATTCGATGCTTGAACCCATCCGTGAACTGCTGGACACCGGTCTGCAAAGCGATCGTTCCATGGACGATGGCCGCTGGGCCAAAGCCTTGCGGGAAGAAATCAAAATTGCCGAAGTTGAGCTATGGGCAAATCTGGCGGAAACCACCCTGAGCGTCGATCAACTGCTTAAACTCAAACCCGGAGACATCATTCCCATCGACATGCCCAAACAGGTAGTGACGATGGTCGAGGATGTGCCGATGTTCCGTGCGACCTATGGTGAGCACAACGATAAAGCCGCATTAAAAATTCAACAGATGATCGAACACCCCAAAGATCAAACACCGAGTTACCAGCTGAAAAAAGGTAAGAAGCAATGAGTGAAGACACCCAACAAAAAGATCAGGATCTGGCTGACGAATGGGCTGCCGCACTGGAAGAACAAGGCGGCGATGGCGGTGCCGAGGAAAATGATCCCTGGGCAGAAGCGCTGGAAGAACAGGCTGCCGCTGAAGCGCAACAGCAAAAGGCCAATCCGGCTCCGGTTGCCAAACTCGATGATGATGGTCGGGCACGCAAGGACGTCGATCTGGACATGGTGATGGACATACCGGTCACTATTTCCATGGAAATCGGCCGCACCCGGATCAGCATCCGCAACCTGCTGCAATTGAGCCAGGGCTCGGTGGTGGAACTGGACCGTCTGGCGGGTGAACCGATGGACGTGCTGGTCAACGACACCCTTATCGCCCACGGTGAAGTGGTTGTCGTTAATGACAAATTCGGTATTCGTCTGACTGATGTCATCAGTGCGGCAGAACGTATCAAGAAACTGCGCTGATGATGAAAAATTGGCTACTCTGTATCAGTAGTGCCCTGCTCAGTCTGCCGGTTTATGCCGCTGAACAGGCCGACACGGCGCGCACGCTGACCGAATCCCCTGTCTCTGCCATGAGCCTGCTGCAGACCCTGCTCGGTTTAGTTCTGGTGCTCGGTTGTATCGTGCTGGTCGCCTGGCTACTGAAACGCAGCAACAGCTTTCATACCGCCGCCAGTGGACAGCTCAAAGTGATTGCCGGCCTGCCTCTGGGTACACGTGAACGGGCGGTTCTGGTTCAGGTCGGTGACAAGCAGCTGTTACTTGGTGTCACCCCGCAGCATATTTCTCTGCTGCATACGCTGGACACACCATTGAACACTGACCAGCCCGCACAGGGCGATTTCGCCACTAAACTTCGACAACTGATGCAACAGGGAAAACAACACTAATGCGCTGGCTGGTCTTGTTCTCACTCCTGCTTTCACCATTGCTGGCTATCGGCGCCGAAGCAGGCATTCCCGCAGTCACGGTAACCGACACCGATGGTGGTCAGAGTTACAGCGTGACACTGCAAATTCTCGCCTTGATGACCGTGCTGACGCTGCTACCGGCCGGTCTGATGATGATGACCTCGTTTACCCGCATCATTATCGTACTGGCCATTTTGCGTCAGGCGATGGGGGTACAGTCGACACCGTCCAACCAGATCCTGATTGGTCTGGCGCTGTTTCTGACTATTTTTATCATGCACCCCGTCTTCACCAAAGCCTATGATGATGCTGTTGTGCCTTATATGGATGGCCAGATCGAGTTCACAGCTGCTTTTGAGCGCGCCGGTGCGCCTTTCAAAGAATTCATGCTGGCGCAGACCCGCGAAACGGATATCGAACTGTTCGCCGCTATTGGTGGTTATGGCGAAATGCAGACACCCGATGATATTCCCTACAGCCTGCTACTGCCTTCTTTTGTGACCAGTGAGCTGAAAACAGCGTTTCAGATTGGATTTCTGATCTTTATCCCGTTTCTGATCATTGATCTGGTGGTCGCCAGTGTGTTGATGGCGATGGGTATGATGATGCTGTCACCAATGCTGATTTCACTGCCCTTTAAGCTCATGCTGTTTGTGTTGATTGACGGCTGGGCACTGTTGATGGGCACCCTGGCTTCCAGCTTTTACGTGTAACTGCCATGACACCGGAAACTGTACTCACCGTCATGCAACAGACCCTGCAGGTCATCAGTCTGCTGATTGCTGCGATTCTGCTGCCCGCCCTGTTTATCGGCCTGCTGGTCAGTATGTTTCAGGCCGCGACCTCGATTAATGAACAGACCTTAACGTTTATTCCCAAGCTGTTTATTACGATATTGGTCCTCATGGTGGCAGGCCCCTGGATGTTGAGCATGTTAATCAGCTTCTCTCGTCGCCTGTTTGAAGACATTCCTTTCCTGATCGGTTAGCGATCATGGAATTCAGCGTCGCCGAGATCACCTCAGCACTGGGCAGTTATCTCTGGCCTTTCTTTCGCATTGCCGCCATGGTTATGGTCGCACCGATCTTCAGCAGTAATTTTGTCAGTGCGCGTGCCCGCTTGCTGCTGGCTCTGGCTGTCAGCATGGTGATTATTCCGACAATCCCGGCCGATATGCCGGTTGTTGAGCCTTTAAGTGCCACCGGGCTGCTGATTATTGCCCAGCAAATCCTTATCGGTGCCTGCATGGGCTTTATGCTGCAGTTGTTGTTTAATGCCTTTATCGTTGCCGGTCAGATCATTGCAATGCAGATGGGTCTGGGCTTTGCCTCCATGGTCGACCCGCAGAACGGGGTAATGGTGCCGGTCATCAGTCAGTTTTACCTGATTCTGGTGACACTGATTTTTGTGTCGATAGATGGTCATCTCATCCTGATTCAGGTTATGCATGAGAGTTTTACCACCATGCCGATCGCCGCCACCGGTCTGGAGCCCACCGACTTCCGTGATCTAGCCGGACAAGCCAGTTGGATGTATGCGGCTGGTGTCATTATTGCATTACCCGCCATAGGTTCCCTGATGATGGTCAACCTGGCATTTGGCATTCTGTCGCGCGCTGCACCACAGATTAGCCCTTTCTCTATCGGCTTTCCGATGACCATCATTCTGGGCTTTGTCATCATCATGTTCACCCTGCCTCTGGTTGCTGAACATCTGGTCAATTTCAGTGATGAAGGCCTGCAGATGGCACGCTTACTGGTGAGTTAACTATGGCTGAAGAAAGCGGTCAGGAAAAAACAGAAGAGCCCACGGGCAAGCGTCTTGAAGACGCGCGTGAAAAAGGTCAGGTTCCACGATCGCGTGAGCTCACCACGGTATTGGTGCTGATCGTCAGCGCCGTCACCCTGTTTTTTATGGGTGAAAATATCGTCGCCGATCTCGGTGATGTGATGAGCAAATCGTTCAGTTTTACCCGTAAAGAACTGTTCGACCCCATGGCGATGATTCATCACTTTATTCACACCATCGAGATCATGCTCTGGGATATGGGGATATTTCTCGCTGCCACAGTGATAGCTGCATTGGCCGCCCCCGCGCTGATAGGGGGCTGGAATTTCTCCACGCAGGCGATGGCACCCAAAGGCGAACGCATGGATCCCATCAAGGGACTTAAGCGTATTTTCGGGCCACAAGGTTTGATTGAACTTGCCAAGGCATTGGGTAAATTTATTCTGATCGGTGCCATTTCCACGGCGATTCTGTGGGGTCTGCGCGACCAATTATTGACACTGGGCCGCCAGGAAGTCGAAGTTGCGATGGCCGATCTTGGCTACCTTACGTTATGGGTGTTTCTCGCCATCACCGCCAGTCTGATCCTGATTGCATTGATTGATGTGCCCTTCCAGCTATGGAATCACACGCGCCAGCTGCGTATGACCAAGCAGGAAGTCAAAGACGAAATGAAGGACTCTGAGGGTAGTCCAGAGGTCAAAGGCCGGATCCGGCGTATGCAGGTACAGCTGTCACAACAGCGGATGATGCAGGATATCCCGTCGGCTGACGTAGTGATAACCAACCCGACTCACTATGCTGTCGCGCTGAAATACGATCAGGCTGGCAGCGGTGCCCCCGTCGTCGTCGCCAAGGGTGCCGATCTGATTTCACAGCAAATCCGCATGGTGGCTGAGAGTAACAATGTCCCCATTCTTTCCGCACCACCATTAACGCGTGCGGTGTATTACTCCACCGAAATCGGCGAAGAAATTCCATCTGGTCTGTATATTGCAGTGGCCCAGGTACTGGCTTTCGTATTCCAGTTACGTCGCTACCGGAAACAGGGTGGCAACAAACCCCATCTGAATACGGAAGATTTACCAATACCTGAGGAACTGAGACGAGATTGATGGAAAATACTGTTCTGGCTGCCCGGTTAAAATCAGTTGTTAACGGCCACCTGGCCACACCGATGTTACTGGTCGCCCTGCTGGCGATGGTTATTCTGCCCTTGCCAGCATTCATGCTGGACATGCTGTTCACCTTCAATATCGCCCTGTCGCTGGTTATCGTTCTGGCCAGCATCTACATGCTCAAACCACTGCACTTCGCTGCCTTCCCCAGTATTCTGTTGATCGCAACGTTGCTGCGACTGGCGCTGAACGTCGCCTCCACCCGTATCATTTTGCTGGAAGGCCACACCGGTACGGCAGCAGCCGGTAATGTGATTGAAGCCTTCGGTGAGTTCGTTATCGGCGGTAACTACGCCGTCGGTTTCGTCGTCTTTGCCATTCTCGTTATTATCAACTTCGTGGTGGTCACCAAGGGTGCCACCCGTATTGCCGAAGTCAGTGCCCGCTTCACACTGGATTCCATGCCGGGCAAACAGATGGCGATTGATGCCGATCTCAATGCCGGGTTGATTGATCAGGATGAAGCCCGCCGTCGTCGTGAAGAAATCATGCAGGAATCGGACTTTTACGGCTCGATGGATGGTGCCAGTAAATTTGTTCGTGGCGACGCCATTGCCGGGATTCTGATTCTGTTTATCAATATCATCGGTGGCTTTATTATCGGTGTCGCCCAGCATGATCTGAGTTTTGCCCAAGCAGCCCAATACTACACACTCCTGACTATCGGTGACGGTCTGGTCGCCCAGATTCCATCTTTGCTGCTTGCCTCAGCTGCTGGCCTGTTGATTACCCGCTCTACCAAAGAGCAGGATATGGGCGAGCAGATTGTTGGCCAGTTGATGAGCAATCCCAAAACACTGGCCATCACCTCCGCCATTATGGCTGGACTGGGTCTCATCCCCGGTATGCCAAACCTGCCTTTTTTGATTCTGGCCTTAATCGGCGGCAGTGTGGCCTGGTATTCACATCAACGTCAAAAAGCCGCCACCGCAGCTGAAATCGCCGCTCAGCAGCCTAAAGCCGATATACCACGCGAGCAGCGTGAACTGAGCTGGGATGATTTAAGCCCGGTCGATCCTATTGGCCTTGAAGTCGGTTACCGTCTGATTCCCTTGGTCGACAAAAATCAGGGTGGCCAATTAATGAACCGCATCAAGGGGATAAGGAAAAAAATCTCACAGGAAATGGGCTTTCTGATTCCGCCGGTACATATCCGTGACAACCTGGATTTAGCCCCTACCGCTTACCAAATCACCTTATTTGGCGTCACTTTCGGTGAAGCTGAAGTCTATCCGGACCGCATGCTGGCGATCAATCCGGGTCAGGTTTTTGGCAACTTGGATGGTATTCAGACTCAGGACCCGGCGTTTGGCCTGGATGCCGTGTGGATTGAAACCAGCCAGCGGGAGCATGCACAGGCGCAGGGCTACACTGTCGTTGACGTGGATACGGTCATTGCCACCCACCTGAGCAAAATCCTCAATAACCATGCACAGGATCTGCTCGGCCGTGAAGAAGTGCAGCATCTGCTGGACAATCTGGCGAAATCAGCACCGAAACTGGTGGAAGGTCTGGTACCAGATACTGTCCCGCTCGGCACTGTACAGAAAGTCCTGCAGAACCTGCTGGAAGAAAATATTCCGATTCGCGATATCCGTACCATTACCGAAGCGATTTCCGAACAGGCTGCCCGCAACCCTGATCCGGAAGCCATTACCGCAGCGACCCGAATGGCTCTGGCGCACTCGATTATTCAGCATATCAATGGCACCAATAACGAGCTGCCAATCATTACACTCGATCCGGAACTGGAACAAATTTTGCTGAAGACTCTACAGGCATCCGGCGAGGGTGGCGCGAGTCTGGAACCTGGTCTGGCGGAGAATATGCACAAGAATCTGCAAGACGTGACGCAAAGACAGGAAATGACAGGCGACGCGGCCATCCTAGTGGTTCAGGCGGGTCTGAGAAGTTGGATTTCTCGCTTTATCCGCCACTCGATTCCGGGGCTGAATGTGTTGTCCTACAACGAAATACCGGACAACAAACAAATCAGGATTGTGGCCAATATCGGCCGCTAGAGAGTGATTGAGGTCGCATTATGAAAATCAAACGTTTCCAGGCAGCTGACGTCCGTCAGGCGATTCGCGAAGTCAGAGACGTATTGGGCCCCGATGCCGTTATTCTGTCGAATACCCGCGTAGACGGCGGAATTGAGATTGTCGCGGCTACCGACTATGACGAAACGCAATTTCGTCGTCCGGCTGACACCGCCGAGATGAACAAACCGTCACAGCCTCGTGTTGAAATCAACCCCTCGACCGAAGACCGCCGTATTCAGCCCAAGTCCGCACCGGCCCAAAATATCTGGTCGCAGGAACCAACCCTAGTTCAGATGCGCCGTGAAATAGCCAGCCTGCGCGATATGCTTCAGAACCAGTTGTCGGATCTGACCTGGAAAGATATGGAGCGTCAGAGCCCGACGCAAATGCAGTTACTCAAACGCTTTCTGCGTATGGGTGTCGATGTCGAAATCGCCAAATCCATCACCGCTCAAATGGCCGGACTCGACGATCTGGACATGGCTTGGCGTCAATCCATGGGCCGCCTGGCGAGCCAGCTGCGCCTGTCTGAAGACGATTTTCTGGCACAAGGCGGAATCTACGCACTGGTCGGCCCGACCGGTGTTGGTAAAACCACCACCATTGCCAAACTGGCTGCCCGCTGCGCGCTCAAACACGGGGCCCGTAATGTGGCGCTGGTCACCACCGACTGCTACCGCATCGGTGGCCAGGAACAACTGCGCAGCTATGCCCGTATTCTGGGTGTGCCCATCCGTGTTGCACGAACCCATGCTGAACTGAAAGACACACTGGCCGATCTGCTTGATCGCCGCTTTATCCTGATAGATACTGCGGGAATGAATCAGCGGGACATGAAACTCAGTGAAAAATTTGCACTGCTCAAGCAGCAGTCGCCCCGAGTGAAAACCCTGCTGACGCTTTCCGCCAACACCCAGGCCAGTGGCATGGATGATATTATCAAAGCGTTCTCACACTTGGATCTGAACGGCTGTATTCTGACCAAGACAGATGAAGCCAGCAGCCTCGGCGGCGCCTTGTCAGCGATGATTCGTCATCAGCTGCCGATGGCCTTTGTCACCAATGGCCAGCAAGTGCCTGAAGATCTGAGTCTGGCGCGACCGAATACACTGGTCAATCAGGCCAGTGAACTGATGAATGATGAACAACAGCTGGACCCGCAAACCCTGTCCAGTTACGGAGGTTTTGCCGCCTATGGCTGAAATTACCCAGGATCAGGCCGCCGGTCTGCGTCGTCAACTTAACCCACCACGCCCGGTTAAGGTCATTGCTATCGCCAGTGGTAAAGGCGGCGTCGGTAAAACCAACGTTACCGTTAACCTCGGTGTCGCCATGGCTTCTCAGGGCAAGGAAGTGGTTCTGCTTGATGCCGATCTGGGGTTGGCTAATATTGACGTGATGCTGGGACTGCACCCGCAGTACAACCTGTTGCATGTGCTTGATGGCAGTAAAAGCCTGAAAGACATTATTGTCGAAGGCCCATCCGGGCTAAAAATTATCCCTGCAGCGTCCGGTGTGCAGAAAATGGCCGAACTCAGCACAGCCGAGCATGCCGGCATGATTCAGGCTTTCAGTGAAATGGAGCAGCACATTGATGTCCTGCTCATCGACAGCGCTGCCGGTATTGCCGATAGCGTAGTCAGTTTCAGTAAAGCCGCACAGGAAGTCATTGTCGTAGTCTGTGATGAACCCGCTTCTATCACCGATGCTTACGCCCTGATTAAATTGCTGAGTCGCGATCATGGTGTCGAACGTTTCCACATCATCGCCAATATGTGTCGCAGTGTGCAGGAAGGTCGTGAACTGTTCGACAAGATTTCCCTGGTCTGTGATCGCTTCCTCAATGTCACCCTGGACTTCATGGGCATTGTGCCGTTTGATGAAGACTTACGCCGTGCAGTGAAAAAACAGCGCAGTGTGGTTGAGGCCTTTCCTCGTAGCAAGGCAGCCACAGCCTTTACCCATCTGGCGAAAAAAATAGATTACTGGCCCGTGCAAAAACAGCCTCGCGGTCATATGGAGTTCTTTGTAGAACGACTCATTCAGGCAAGTTTGGAAATGGCATGATTGGCGGAGCTGCCATGTACGCATCAGGACAATCAAAAACGGAATTAGTTGAACAGCACGCGTCCCTGGTTAAACGCATTGCTTATCATCTGATTGCGCGCCTGCCTGCCTCAGTCGATGTCGAGGACTTGATTCAGGCCGGTATGATCGGTTTGCTCGACGCATCACACCAGTTTAACGCCTCGCAAGGTGCCAGCTTTGAAACCTACGCCGGTATTCGTATCCGCGGTGCCATGCTGGATGAAATCCGCCGCAATGACTGGGCGCCCCGCTCAGTGCACAAAAAAGCCCGTGAAATCTCGGAAGGCATGCACAATGTCGAGCAACGTCTTGGACGCAATGCCAGCGATAAAGAAGTTGCTGCCGAACTGGGTATGGATCTCAGCGAATATCACCAGCATTTGCAGGACTCTACCGGTCACCAGTTATTCAGCCTTGATGAATTCACTGACAGCGATCAAACACAGGCACACCCTATTTCCGACGCACCGGATACCCCTGAAGCGACTGTGCAGGATGATAATTTCCAATTCGCACTGGCGCAGGCTATCGATACCCTGCCGGATCGCGAGCGCCTGCTGATGAGCCTGTACTATAATGACGAGCTGAATTTAAAGGAGATTGGGGAGGTGCTCGGGGTCAGTGAATCCCGGGTCAGCCAGATCCACAGCCAGACGGTATTGCGTCTGCGCTCCAAACTCCGTGACTGGATAATGTAATGATTGGAGGTTAGTTTTGGATAAGAATATGAAAATCCTGATTGTGGATGACTTTTCCACAATGCGACGGATTATAAAAAACCTGCTACGCGACCTTGGCTTCAATAACACTCAGGAAGCTGATGACGGCACCACTGCCCTCCCCATTCTGCAAGCCGGCGGTATCGACTTTCTCATTACCGACTGGAACATGCCCGGCATGCAAGGCATTGATCTGCTGAAAACCGTCCGTGCTGATGCGAAGCTGTCTACTTTGCCAGTGTTGATGGTCACAGCGGAAACCAAACGCGAACAAATCATCGAAGCCGCCCAGGCTGGCGTGAATGGTTACATAGTTAAACCATTTACTGCCGCCACCTTGAAGGAGAAAATCGAAAAGATTTTCGAACGTATCAACGCACAATAAGGAGCTTTACCGCTCATGGCTTCCATGAATAAAGATATCCAGCTTGATGCTGCCCGCGCTCTGGTAACAGCTCTTGAAAATAATGACGACACCGCTGCCGGCAAGCAGTTGGCCATTCTTACCCAGTCACATGAGAGCCAACTGTTCCAGGATGTCGGCAAGCTGACACGCGAACTGCACGAGGCGCTTAACAACTTCAACGTCGATTCACGTCTGGTGGATCTGGCGCAGAATGATATTCCCAATACCCGCGACCGACTTAACTTCGTTATTGCCACGACCGAAGAAGCTGCCCACAAAACGTTGAGCCACATTGATAAAACCATGCCTTTGGCTCAAGAACTCCGCGAAACTGCCGAAAAGATAGACGAGAGCTGGCTACGTTTTCGTAAAAAGGAAATGAATGCCGAAGAGTTTCGACAACTGGTGAAAGAAATCGAAGCATATCTGCCCACCGTCAAACAACATGCCGATCAGGTGCATGCCAATCTGTCGGAAATGACGCTGGCTCAGGGCTTCCAGGATTTGACCGGACAGGTGATTCGTCAGGTCATCAGCCTGGTTGAAGAAGTGGAAGACAGTCTGGTTCAGCTGGTCAAAGTGGCTGGCAAACACCAGCAGAATGTAACAACGAAGAAAGAGATAGACCCGATTAAAGCCGAAGGCCCGCAGATTAATGCACAGGACAATCCCAACGTGGTGAATAACCAGGATGATGTGGATGACCTGCTCTCAAGCCTGGGCTTCTGAGGATAGGAAGCATGATGCTGGATACTGATGACGAAATTCTCCAGGACTTTCTGGTTGAAGCCGAAGAAATTCTGGAAGGCCTGAACGAACAACTGGTCGAGCTGGAAAACCGTCCTCAGGACAGTGATCTGCTGAACGCAATATTTCGTGGGTTCCACACTATCAAAGGTGGTGCGGGCTTTCTTAATCTGGAAGCCATGGTCGCACTCTGTCACAAGGGTGAAGACGTGTTCAATCTGCTACGTCAGGGTGAACGCACTGTCGACGCAGACATGATGGACACCTTCCTCAAGGTGCTGGATACCCTCAACACCATGTTCGACGAAATTAAATCTGCCCGACAGCCCAGCCCTGCCGATCCGATTATCATCGAACAACTGGCCGCCTACCTCAGTGGTGATGTCGTCATTGCACCTGCTGCAATGCAGCCGCCTCCGCCTCCAGAACCGGAACCGGAACCTGCGGTAACACCGGCAACGACTCAAACTGCGCCCGGTGCAGCGGCCAGTGATGAAATTACCGATGACGAATTTGAAGCCCTGCTCGATCAGTTACACGGTACAGCAGCGCCCGGCAGCAAGGGCAGCGAGCCTGCAGCACCAGCCCCTCTAGCGGCGGCAAACACTAATGACAGTGACGATATCACTGAAGAAGAATTCGAGGCCCTGCTCGATCAGTTACAGGGCAAAAACAAAGCTGGCCCAGCGCCGGCTGCCGCTCAACCGGCAGCCGCTGCACAACAAGCCAAGCCAGAACCAGCGAAACCAGTTCCAGTTCAAGCTGAGGCAACGACGGCGCAGCCTAAAGCAGCTGTCAGTGACAGCTCTGCTGCAGAGACGCCAGCAGCTAAAGCGGCTCCGGCCAAACAGCAGGCTGACACCAGTGTACGGGTTGATACCAGCCGTCTTGATGAAATCATGAACATGGTCGGGGAACTGGTTCTGGTACGTAACCGCATCAGCACCCTCGAAGCCGCCTTTGAAAACGAAGACATGGCCAAGGCAGTCAATAACCTGACTGTGGTCACCGGCGACTTGCAGGCTGCGGTCATGAAAACCCGCATGCAGCCCATCAAAAAAGTGTTTGGTCGCTTCCCACGGGTGGTACGTGATTTAGCTCGCAGCCTGAAAAAAGACATCAATCTCGAACTGCGCGGTGAAGAAACCGATCTGGATAAAAACCTGGTCGAAGCCCTCGCCGATCCGTTGGTGCATCTGGTTCGCAATGCCGTCGATCACGGTGTTGAAATGCCGGACGTGCGTGAGGCCAATGGTAAACCGCGTCAGGGTAATATTGTGCTGGGCGCCGCGCAGGAAGGTGATCACATTCTGCTCACCATTGCCGATGATGGTGCCGGCATGGATCCCGAAGTGCTGCGCCGCAAAGCGGTTGAAAAAGGCATGATGGATCAGGACACTGCCGCGCGTCTGACCGAGTCCGAATGTTTTGCCCTGATTTTCTCGCCCGGCTTCTCAATGAAGCAGGAAATCACCGATATCTCCGGCCGCGGTGTCGGTATGGATGTGGTGAAAAACAGCATTTCCAAGCTGAACGGCGTTATCGATATCAAGTCAGAAGTCGGTGTCGGTACAACCCTTGCCATCAAGGTACCGCTGACTCTGGCGATTATGCCGACGCTGATGGTGATGCTGGGCGATCAGATTTTTGCCTTCCCGCTGGTTAACGTCAATGAAATCTTCCATCTGGATTTAAGCAAAACCAATGTTGTTGACGGACAGCAGACCATCATGGTCAGAAACAAGGCGCTGCCTCTGTTCTACTTACGCAAATGGCTGGTCAAACAGTACACCCCTTCGGACAAAGCCGAGATCGAACATGTTGTTATCGTCAATGTCGGCACGCAGCGGGTCGGTTTTGTTGTTGACCAACTGCTAGGACAGGAAGAAGTGGTCATCAAACCGCTGGGCGCTTTACTCCAGGGTACACAGGGTCTGGCCGGTGCCACTATCACCGGTGATGGTCGTATTGCCTTGATTCTGGACTTTCCCGAGCTGATGAAAGCCTACGCCAACCGCGGTTACTAGGAGCAGTTGTGACGGTTAAAGTCCTGATAGTTGATGACTCGAGTTTTTTCCGTAAACGCCTGACTGAAATTATTGATGCTGATCCTCGATTGGAAGTCGTCGCGACGGCTGCCAATGGTCAGGAAGCCATCGACCAGTTTCAGGCGGTACGGCCGGACGTGGTAACAATGGACTTGGAAATGCCGGTGATGGATGGCATTACGGCCATGCGTAAAATCAAGGCTTTGCGCCAGACGCCTATCCTGATGCTGTCAACCTGGACCACTGAAGGCGCCAAAACAACACTCGATGCGCTGGATGCCGGTGCAACGGACTTTCTGCCCAAACGCTTCGAAGATCTGTCCTCAGATCGCAGTGAAGCTCAAAAAAAACTGTGTCAGCGGATTTATCAGTTGGCCAGTGGCTTTCATGCCAGCCTGGAAACACCGTTACAGCCTAAAGTCGCGGTAGTCAGTAGAAAACGGGACCAAAACCTGAAACCGTCACTGGTTGCTATTGGCACCTCCACCGGCGGCCCTATCGCCCTACAAAAAGTATTAACGCAGATTCCGGCTAATTTCCCCTGCCCCATCCTGATGGTGCAGCACATGCCCGCCACATTTACCCCTTCCTTCGCTGAACGTCTGGATGCTCAATGTAAAATCCACGTCAAACAAGCCGAACATGGTGAGGCTCTGCACCCCGGCACGGCCTATCTGGCACCCGGTGGCCAGCAAATGCTGCTCAAAGGCCGCCCGGGTCGTTTCTATCTGCATATCGAAGATGGTGACCCGAATCAAACCTATAAACCCTGTGTCGATCTGACCTTCAACTCCATTGCCCGTATCTGTCCGGCCGAAACCCTGGCTATTATTCTGACCGGCATGGGCAGTGACGGACGCGATGGCTGTCAGACAATCAAGCAGTTGGGTGGTACTATCTGGGCACAGGATCAACAAAGCAGCACTATCTACGGCATGCCCATGGCAGTAGCTAAAGCCGGGCTGGCAGATAAAATCCTTGATGTCACAGACATCGGTCGACAACTGGCGGAGCTGGCTTAATGGATATTCTGAGCATCATAGGACTAACCGTCGGCTTCGGTGCGATCATTGTCGGTCAGTACCTCGAAGGCGGTCATATAGAAACCATCCTCAACTCTGTCGCCTTACTCATTGTGCTCGGCGGTACCCTCGGTGCCGTCATGCTGCAGACGCCCATGAATACTTTTTTACGCGCCATGCGTCTGTCTCTGTGGGTGTTTATGCCCCCCAAACTCTCTGCCAGCAATTTGCTGGAAAAAATCCTCGAATGGAACCAGGTAGCCCGCCGTGAAGGTCTGGTAAGACTGGAGTCGATGGCAATGGATGAAAAAGATCTGTTTGTTCAGAAAGGCCTGCAAATGATCGCTGACGGCGCTGAACCTGAGATGATCCGTGAAGTACTGGAAAACGACCTGGATCTGGAAGAAAGTGACGATATTCAGGCAGCCAAAGTCTACGAGGCCATGGGCGGCTACTCACCAACCATCGGTATTATCGGTGCGGTGATGGGGCTTATCCATGTCATGGGTAATCTGGCTGACCCGTCATCACTGGGCTCCGGTATTGCTGTCGCCTTTGTCGCGACGATCTATGGTGTCGCTCTGGCTAACCTGCTGTTCTTACCGATTGGGAACAAGCTGAAAGCGGTCGTGGCCCAACGAACACGCGTCCGGATGATGCTGATCGAGGGCCTTATCGGGGTAGCGGATGGCGACAATCCGCGTAATATTGAAAGTCGTCTGCAGGCTTACCTGAACTGAGCTAGCTTATGGCACGCCGCAAAAAACATGAAGAGCATGAAAACCACGAGCGTTGGCTAGTGTCCTATGCCGACTTTATCACCTTGTTGTTTGCGTTTTTTGTGGTGATGTATGCCATCTCCTCTGTCAATGAGGGTAAATACCGGGTGTTGTCAGAAACACTCAATGCCGTTTTTTCTGACCCCGTTCGCAGTAAAAACCCGATTCAGATTGGTGAACTGAGCCGCGGCCAGGGTGAGGAATCGCCACAGCCGGGCGGTTCAACGGCACCAGCCTTCCAGATTGAACTTCCTGAAGTGCCTGATCAGCCCCCGCCGGCCTCCGCTGAAGATATAAAAACCATCAATGATCTGTCTCAGCAGCTCAGTACCAGTTTATCGGAGCTGATTGATTCAGAGGATGTGATCATCAAGCAGGGTGAAGACTGGCTGGAACTCGAAATCAAATCCCGCGTTCTGTTTGACAGTGGCGAAGCGAGGCTGGCACGTGCTGCCGTGCCGATAATCGGCGAAATTGCCGGTATCCTGCAGAGCGCAGCCAACCCTATTCAGGTTGAAGGGTTTACCGATAACAATCCTATCAATACCCCGCGTTTTCCCTCCAACTGGGAGCTGTCTGCCGCACGTGCCGCCAGTGTTGTGCATTTACTCGACCGCTATGGTATTCAGCCGGATCGCATGTCTGCTATCGGCTACGGTGAATACAAACCGGTTGCTGATAACAACACCGAAGAAGGCCGCCAGAAGAACCGTCGTGTGGTATTGGTTGTGCTGGGACGGGACGGCAGCCGTCGCAATCTCGATATTTTTAATCCGGAATCGAGTGTTGACTTATCGGCACCCGCTGAAACACCAGCTACAACTCCGCCAGAAGCCGTTGTCAACGATACAGCGACCGAGGCCGCGCCATGAGTGTGTGGGCAGTCTGCAATCAAAAAGGCGGGGTAGCCAAAACCACTACGGTCATTACCCTGGCGAGTCTGCTGGCACAGCGCGGTGAATCAACGCTGATACTCGATCTGGACCCACATGGTTCGATGACCACTTATCTCGGTTACGATCCCGATACCGTCGAAACCAGCATTTATACGCTGTTTCAAAAACTCGATGAAACACCGAAAGAGGCCATTTTTAAAAGCCTCAAAAAAACGCGGCACGACAATATTTTCCTGTTACCGGCGTCAACAGCGATGGCTACACTGGATCGACAATTGGGCGCACAACCGGGTAAAGGTCTGATCATCCGTAAAACCCTGAGCTTTTTCAAAGACCGCTTTAACCACGTTTTTATCGACTGTCCGCCGATGCTGGGCGTCTTGATGATCAATGCACTGGCTGCCTGCGATCGTCTGCTGATCCCCGTACAGACGGAGTTCCTGTCAATGAAAGGGCTGGAACACATGCTGCATACCGTCTCAATGATCAATCATTCACGACGCAGCTCCCTACCCTACTTTATCGTGCCGACCATGCATGACGCCCGCTCTCAGGCAGCCAACGATATTCTGCAACAGCTTCATGCGCAATATGGGCAGGCAGTATGGAACCAGATGATACCGGTCGACCCGGCATTTCGCGAAGCCAGTAAGTTAGGGTTACCACTGCCAGAAATGGATGCCGGGGCTGCCGGCGCTATCGCCTACCAACAACTATTGGAAACACTGATTCAGACTGAGGGGCAGCGCTCCCATGGCTAAAACAGCGATCCACGAACAGGCGCAGGCCCTGTCAGTATACTTCCGCGATATGCTAGCTGAGCCGGAAAAAACGCCCACACTCGTCGAAAACACTGTGGAAACCGACATTGCTGAAGCTGCAGTACCAAATTCTCCTGCTGACAATCAGTCAACGCTCGATACAAATGCAGACGTCGTTACGCCAGCCGTTGCTGCCAAAGAAAACTTTCTGCTCTGCCAAATCGGCGGAATGCCTCTGGCCATTGCCGTGTCATCGTTAACAAATATCGTGCACTGGCCCAAACAAGGCCTCAGTCAGTTACCAGGTCAGGCCGACTGGCAATTGGGACTACTGCACAACCGTGAACGACAATGCGACGTCGTCGATATCCGGGTCTTATTGCAAACGCCGGATACCACGACAAAAACTTCGGCAGACTACATTTTGCTGCTTGATCAGGGGCGGCGTGGTATTGCCTGCAATATGATCGAACAGATCAGGTCGATCAACGCAGATGCCATCAACTGGTGTCAGGATCGCCGTCAACGTCCGTGGTTTCTCGGCGTGCTCAGTGAATCAATGCACAGTATTGTAGATATTGAAGCTTTGCTCGCCACATTAAGTGATGGCGAAATGGCATGAAGTCTGCTTAATATTCAACAACATCCGCGCTTGCGCAGTTCGTCAGAAAAATGACGATAGAAACAAAAGGTCAGGGTAAATGAGCGAAAAAGACACTGCGGTTGAAGACCCGATTCTGCAATGGGTCACCTACCAGCTGGAACAGGAATTTTACGGCATCAATGTGATGCAGGTGCAGGAAGTCTTGCGGCTGACAGAAATTGCGCCGGTGCCCGGTGCGCCGTCCTATGTACTCGGCATTATCAATCTGCGTGGTAATGTAGTCACCGTCATTGATACCCGTGCCCGTTTCGGCCTGAGTCCTGAAGCTCCGACTGACAGTTCACGCATCATTATTGTTGAGGTGTCTGGCCATGTAATCGGTATGTTAGTCGACAGTGTGGCGGAGGTGGTCTATCTGCATCAGTCCGAAATCGATACCGCCCCGAATGTCAGTGACGACGCTTCCCGCTTTATACAAGGCGTCTGCAACCGCGATAAATACTTACTGATTCTGGTAGATGTAAATAAATTGCTCGATCAGGAGGAGATCTCTGATATCTCAGGGTTCTGAACTGTCATGGCTGATGAAATCAGACCAACACTGCCCATAGTGCCAACCTCGGTGACGACACCGCCACCGGATGATAAGCGGCGTGAACAGCGCAAGCCTGCGGAGCAGACGGTCGACTCTGAGGTCGATAAAAACAAGAACAGGAAAGATGATGATAGTGGAAGCCTTATCGATGAGTATGTCTAGCCGCTATTTCGGCCAAAGGAGCCACAGATGACTTTAGTCGTTGTGATAAGCGTAATGAGTGCTGTATTTCTGGTGTTGGGTCTGGCTGCACTGCACCTGCTCAAGTTATATAAAATGCAGTCTGCACGTATTCATGCTTTGCAGAGTCAACTCGCTGCCTTATGTGAAGGCGCTTCAGGCACTGATGAACGTATTCTGCGTTTTGAACAGACGCTGGGTAAAATCCGCGATCATCAACATGCGATTGATCTCGCCTCTAACAGTCAGCCAGCCTACGACCACGCTATTCGCTTGGCTCGTAAAGGTGCCGGAATTGAACAGCTGATTGATAATTGTAACCTGAGCGATGAAGAAGCCCATTTGATCAACCGCTTGCATGGCCGTGAATCCGGCGCCGGCATGCATTAGTCGGAGTCGGGCACCTTGGGCTGAGGTTTGCCAACCAGATAGCCCTGCACAAAGTCGACGCCATAGCCGCGCAGCAACTCCAGCGTACTTTCACGCTCAACAAATTCTGCCACTGTCTTTTTGCCCAGACTATGGGCAATGTCGATCATTGATTTCACCAGCATCTGATCCACCGGATCGTTATCCAGATCGGTGATAAAGCCACCGTCAATTTTCAGAATATCGACCGGAAAATACTTGAGGTAGTTATACGAGTTAAAGCCGGCACCAAAATCATCCAGCGCAAATCGACAGCCTAAAGAGCGCAGACTGGTGATCATGCGCTTGGTCAGCTCAAAATTGGAAATCGCTGATGTCTCGGTAATTTCAAACACGATCCGTGCGGGGTCTATGCCTGTTTGTATCAACTTCTGCTGCACCAGTGGATACAACTGCTCATCCAGAAACACATTGCCTGACAGGTTGATGGCAAAAGAAATCGATTCCGGCATAGTCCGCAGCATATCCATCGCCCGCTCTATGACCCAGAAATCAATTTGATGAATCAGCCCCATCGCTTCCGCGACCGGTATGAACTCTTTCGGGTAATACAGCAGCCCACCTTCACCACGCATACGGATCAGGCATTCGTAGTGCGTGACTTCAGCCGAATCGAGTGCATAAATCGGCTGGAATTCCAGTACGAAGTCACCCTGCTTTAATGCCGCCCGGATCCGTGGTGCCCACTCCACACTGTGGCGTAGCGTATGCATTTCTCGATCTTCCGGATTGTAGAAATGCACACGGTTACGGCCGCGCTTTTTCGCGGTGTAACAGGCTTGATTGGCATGTGAGAGCAGTTCACCGACAGTGGTGATATCGTCCGGCTGAATCAGTTTGACACCGATGCTAGCTGACAGATGGTAATGATGACCGTGATGTTCAAAGCTGTAGCCATCAAATACGTTCTTCAGGCCCCGTGCCTGCTTGATAACGGACTCTTCATCGGTATTATCGACCAGCACGGCAAATTCGTCAGAGCCGATTCTGACCAGCGTGTCATTCACCCGAAAATAACGACGCAGCGTATTCGCCACCTGCACCAGCAAGGTATCACCCGCTTCATGGCCTTCGGCATCATTCAGCACTTTAAAGCTGTCGAGATCGATATAAAACAGCGCACTGCTGCTCATAAAATTGCGAACCTGGGTCAGGCTTAAGTCCAGAGCCTGTTCCAGCCGTCGCCGGTTAGCCAGCCCGGTCAGATCATCATGACTGACGGAGAACTGTAGTCGCGCTTCCATCACTTTGAGGTTAGCAAGCTCATCTTCGAGACAAAGCTGCTGCTGAAAACTGCTGTCACGCTCACGCTTGACGGCCAGTGCCGTCATAATTGCCGGAGGCAATGATTCCGCCGTTAGTGGATGGTAAAGCAAGGACGTCACGCCATGTCCCAGATCCGTTAACACCTGGGCATGATCCCATTGTGACTCACGGCAGAGCCGGATAATGGGGATTAACCGCCACTCATCGTACTGATCCATCATAAGCCGCGTGCCCTGAGCATCGAACCCGGGCAAATCGTCATCGACAATAATCAGGTCGACATCACAGATATCGTTATGGATACCTTCACGAAGCAGGCGATTTACATCGTCACCAGTATTGGCGGTATAGATATGGGTGAAGCCGCTGATCTGCAGCAAGGTTTCAGTAAAAACGGTGTCTGAGGGCCGGCTGCCGCCAATAATAATTTTAGCGTCAAGGAGATCAGCCGCCGCCGCGATAAACGCCGGTTCGCTGAGTGTCTGCTCTGCCCTATCGATCGCTGGCAGACGTTCCTTGATTGGTGTATTCATCGGCGATAGCTTGTACTACATCACGTAGACCAAAAACTGACATGGTTTTGACGATATAGTTTTTATATATAAAAATCAACACTTAAAGTGGTTTATGTAAAGTTTTTTATAAGGTTTGTTGTGAAAAAGTCAGGTTTTGTGCGGGAGCAGATCACTGCCCCTGTCTTAACGCGGGGAATTTTCTTTTTTATTAACAGGGACTTTTCCTGAAACCAGATAGGCAAAGGCTATAACTTCGGCGATGACACGGTAGAGTGTGGAGGGGATCTCTTCGCCCAGATTCAGATCGCTTAACAACTCGGCCAGAAGCGCATCCTCCTTCAGCGGAATATTATGCTCACGGGCAATACGCAGGATTTCCTCGGCGATCGCACCTTCACCACTGGCAGTGACAATCGGTGCATTCTCGCCATCGTATTCCAGTGCTATCGCACGCAACGGCTCTTGTTTGTCTGTCATACAGAAATATCCAGCAAATGCTCTGACATCTGCACTGCTGCTTCTGCCTGTAGCGGATGCACCGGTGCCTGGCGGCAACTGAGGTGACTGACATTCACGCCCAGCTTATCCAAACGCTGGTTCAATGAATCAATATACTTCACCAGCATACTTGCACTCTCTTCGCGCTCAGCCAGCAATACGACTTTCACATCCTCTTTGTATAAGCTGATCCGTGCTTGCATAGGGCCCAGATTCTGAGTTTCGAGATTAAGCTGTACCTGCCAAATCGTCTCATCATCATCCGTTAAAGATGGCGAGTGCTGCTCCAGCCTGAGTTGTAAGCGCTCAAGCTGCTGCTTGTCCTTCACCGGCAAATCAAATAACCAGATATTCACATTACTGGGATTATCCGGATCACGCAGCATGGTCAGTTGATTTAGCTGAATCCGGGCGCTGACAGACTCCACCTCTCGCAGTAATTCACGTAACACCTGCCACTCCAGCGCACGTAACGTTGTCTGGCTGGCAGCATCATTAGCCATCACTTCCCGCGCCTGAATAAAAGCCTGCACACCGGTCATGACCGATGTCGGAATCGTTTGCGGCGGCGGTGTCGCGCCAGTATTTGTCGATAACGCAGAAAGTAAGCTCAGTAATAACTGCCCCGGTGTCTGCCCCTGACTCGCCAAAGCGGGCTGTATCAAGGCAGGCAGACCGCGTAACGCTTGCGGCTGGGTGAGTTGCTGTAACGCTGTCTGAACCTCTTTAGGTAAACTATTTTGCAGCGCCGGATTAGCCGCGAATCGCGAAGGTGGTTGTGCCAGCTCAGTGTTGAGTTGCTGTGCGAGCTGTAACAGGTTTGCCTTCAAGTCCTGCCGCATAACTGTTTGCGGACTATCCTGCAGCAGACGTTTTTCCAGAAACAGACCACTGTTATTTAAGGCCTGGCGAAGTCCGTCAGGCTGTTGCAGGCTTTGTCTATCCGTCATTCCCTGCAGCAGTTGGTTGATGCCCTGACGTACGGTATCGGTACTGAGGAATTCCGGCTTTAACTGATTAAGCATCGACAGTGTATGGCTGCCTGCCGCATTAAGCTGGGGCAGAAGCTGACGCTGGTAAGACTGGATGAGCTCTGCACGGCTGGGACTGGCTGTTTTCAGCTGTACTGCCAGAGGCTGCTCTTTCAGCACTTCCAGCGTTAACTTGTCACCGGTTCGGAAAGCCTGCTTGAGGGCACTGATATCCACCTCAATCTGTTTAGGGAGTCTGCCTTGGCTTACTGTTTGTGCATTATTTTGATTGGTATTGAGAAGGCTGGGAGCGACGAGGAGCCGATTCTCTGCCAACAGCTTAATCACTTCCACGGCAATTTGCTGCCCAGCTCTCAATAGCAGACTTGGTAATGGCTGCTCAGTCGTGACAGGTGTGAGCCGGATAACTGGCTGCCCGTTTTCCACACCACGTTCCAGTACGACTTTTTGACCCGGCTGCAGGGCTTGTTCACTGTTCAGTTGAATCAGTGTCTCCCCCAGTCGAAGCTGAATCACTGATGCACTCAAACGTGCCACCACCGTGGCTTGCAGCTGCTGCCCTTCCGCCAGTTGCTTCAGCAGCCGCGTCGGTACCTCTTTAAGCACCTCAGACTGCGTGGGTAATGACGGGTTTATCTGCATGAAGACACCAAAAACAGCAACATGGTGCTAGTATAGCAATGAGCTTATTGCGCAGAGCAACGGGGCAATGACAAACAAACACGGACACTGGTATATCCGCAGGCAGGGAGAGGTAACTGGCCCGTTTAACGGCTCGGTCATTATGAACCATCTGATTGTTGGCCGGCTGAGTATGGACGATGAAGTCTCGGCAGATGGAAAACAATGGTTACCACTGGCTCAACAACCTGATTTGCACCCAGACACAGAGTCTGAAGATAAAGCCAAAAGGCGTATGGATGAACGCACTGGTGTTGATCGCCGCCAACATCAGGAGGCAAGCCCGGAGCAGTTAAGCCAGCGTCGCGGGGAGCGTCGTAGCGCTGAACCTGTTAGTGAGCAGGATCGACGTAATTTCCGTCGCCAGCTTATGCTGCGCTACCGTGAGCGTAATGAACATATGTTCTGGCCACTACTGATTACCTTCGGCTTTTTACTTGCCATCACCCTGATGGCGATTCTGTATCCCACCACGATTCCGATGCCGATGCCTAACTGCAGCGCACCGGCTGAACCTGGTGTGAATTGGAATAATTGCCTCAAATCACAGGCCGATCTGGCCAATATGGATATGCGTGCAGCACACCTGCGCAACAGCCATCTTAATGATGCGAGACTGATGAATACCATTCTGGCCGAAGCGGATATCGCCTACGCCAATCTGCGCCACGCGGATCTGAGTTATAGCGATTTAAGTGGAGCAATTTTATTCGGTGCCAACCTCTCCGCGGCGGATCTGTCGAATGCCGATCTCCGCAATGCTGATCTGGCCTATGCCGATCTCAGCAATGCAAAACTGGGGGGAGCAGAGTTCACCGGAGCCCGTCTGGATAATGCTATATGGATTGATGGTCAGATTTGCCAGGCCAACTCTAGCGGTGAGTGCCGTTTATCGACGCAATAATTTATCGAGCTGACGATCCTGTAATTTTGCCAGCGTCAATTGTGACAGGATGCTGCCCGTCAGCGCCAGAAACATATCCCATTGCGCATCCCAGTTATCCCCTTGTGTACCGAGAAACGCTTCTGCCGCCTGATCATTAATCACTGCCGCCCACCACTCGATAAACTCATAACAGGCACTGACCGCAAGACTGACGCAGCAGAGAAGAAAGAACAGCCATTTGCCTCGCTGCAAAGGTGAGGTTCGCAGTAATAGCTCACGTCCCAACATTGCCGGCACCACACCCTGAACAAAGTGGCCCATACGGTCGTAGTGATTACGGACCAGCTCGAATTCATCCTGAATCCAGTTAAACAACGGATTTTCCGCATAGGTGTAATGCCCGCCAACAATCAAAATGAGGGCAAAGATAGCGATCAGACGAACAGTAACCAGCGTTAAAGGAAAGCGTTGATGTGTCAGTAGCAGGATGGGAATGGCAATCATGACCGGCACAGTTTCCATAAACCAGGTCAGGCGGTCTGCCACCGGGTCGATGGCTGAATACAACAGACTAGATGCGACAACCAACAGCCAGAGTGCTTTTTCCTGATTTATGGTCATCACTGCCTCCTGCCCTGTTGACCCGTGCTGATGGCGTTAGTGCAAGGTTCTGGGTACCGCCAGCGTAAATGGGGGGATGGCGACTTCAAACTGTTCCCCGTTATCACCGACCATTTTGTAATGCCCCTGCATCATGCCCACGGGAGTATCCAGCATGGCCGCACTGGTATAGGTGAATTCCTGCTCCGGCGCGAGGTAGGGATGCAGGCCAACGACACCGTCGCCTTCAACTTCCTGCTCGTGGCCATCGCCGCCGGTGATCTTCCAGTAACGAGATAACAGCCGTGCCGAACCCTGACTGTGATTTTTGATGGTGATGGTATAGGCAAACAGGTAACGCGCTTTGTCCGGATCAGACTCCTGATCCAAATAGGTCGTTTCCACGTCCACCAGAATAAGGTTGTTTTGTTCGCTCATGGCTCAATTATACATGGCTTTGCGAGCCAGAAGATGTGCACCTTTGAGGCCAACTTCAGGCTCCAGCACCACATAAACCGGCATTTTTTCCATTAAGTCCTGCATTCTTCCTTTGGCAAGAAAGGCTTCCATAAAACCTGATTCCCGGAATTTGGCGATATTCTTGCCGACGATGCCACCAGCTAGGTAAATCCCCCCTCTCGCCATCACCGATAAAGCCAGATTACCGGCCTGGGCTCCGTAAATACTAACGAACATATCCAAAGCCTGATTGGACAAAGCATCGTGATGAACTACGGCATATTCACTGATAGCCGCTGCCGGATCACCATGTAGCATCGCCAGTCGCAGCTGTGGGTTTTCGTCTATCTGCTTGTAATCACGCAGAAACAGGTACATCGTTTCCAGCCCACTGCCACACACCAGCCGGTCATAGGAAACATGACCAAAACGTTTCTGCACCTGCTCCAGCAATAACTGCTGCGTACTGGTTTGCGGAGCAAAGTCGACATGCCCGCCTTCCGTTGGCAACACGCGCCAGCTATCGTTTTCCGGCACCAGAATCGCCTGCCCCAAGCCTGTACCAGCGCCAATCACGGCGCGTGGCATGGCCGGATTCGGCTCACCTTGCTGCAAAACATCCAGATCGCCGGGCTCCAGCGCCGCTATGCCATGCCCCACGGCTTCAAAGTCATTACACAGCTGGACTTTTTCTATCTGGAATTGCTCTGCCAAAGTGCGGGCGTTTAACTGCCAGGGCAGTTTGGTTACACGACCGCTATCGCCATCCACTGGCCCTGCCACAGCGATACAGGCTGAAGATATATGAACTCCCTGAGCCTCAGGCAGACTCAGAAACGCATTGAGTAGTAACTCAAAGCTTTCAAACTCCTGACTTGGAAAACGCTGCTGCAGCCGGATACGGCCATGCTCATCCGCCAGTTGGCAGAGAGTTTTGGTGCCCCCGATATCGGCTGCAAGCAGGTATGTCATTGTTAGTGTCCGGCCGCCGCGGAATCCATAAACCAGTAATACTCGTTTTGTGGTGCCAGACGTTGTACCGGCAACCCCGCTACAACATCGGTGGTAATATCGTTGACAATTGCTGCCTTGCCTTCACCGGAAATAAACACGATAACCTGACGCGCAGCATTAATGACCGGGTAGGTCATGGTGACACGCCAGGAATCAAATTTTTCGACATACAGTTGCGTCGTCAGCGTATCGGTCACATCCAGTGCCGGAGTTTCCGGGAACAGCGAAGCGATATGACCATCAGGTCCCAGACCGAGTAACACCAGATCGAACGGTGCACCATCCATCACCTCCTGCATCGTTTCTGCATAGCGTAGCGCCACATCGGCAGGCTCATTACTTTCGGTTGGCATGCGGTGTACGTTTTCTGCTGGAATCGGAATCAGATCGATCATCACCTGACGTGCCATTTTAAAGTTGCTGTCGTCATGCGTTGGTGGAACACAGCGCTCATCGCCGAAAAACAGGTGTACCCGGGACCAGTCGATTTGCTCGATATATGGCGAGGTAGCCAGTTTCTGGTATAAACCTTTAGGCGTAGAGCCTCCGGCCAGTGCCACATAAAACACACCTCGCTTGGCAATCGCAACGCGGGCAGTGGTGACAAAATGTTCGGCGGCAGCAGTTATCAGGCTGGCCGAATCCGGCAGGATCTTTTGTTCTGCTTTCATGAAGTCCTCTGTTCAAAATTTAAAAAAAGATGCGGTGGCAGAGCCGATGATGATGCAGATAACATCACGCTTTATGCTCGGCTAAATTGCTAGCATGATATATGAAAACTTACCCTAATTGAGATTGTCTTAAAACCCGGACTTCCAACAAACAAGGATCGCTCATGAAACCCAGCATCGCATTTCTGTCCCTGCTTTTATTGTCTCCGTTGAGCTATGCAGACAACCATCAGCTACAGCTTGGTATCGTCAACCTGGACGCCAGTGCAACTCAAGACGTGGAAAACGATGAACTGGTTGCCCAGTTGCAAGTCATCGAAGATGGCCGCGACCCGGCGCAATTAACTACGCTGGTCAATCAGAAAACCGCGCTGGTGCTCGACGCCGTTAAGAACTTCAAGGATATTCAGGCCAAAACCACCAGTTACCATACCCGTCCCGTCTACGATAACGGCCAAATCAAGTCCTGGCAGGTATCCCAACAACTCACGCTGGAAACAGCTAATTTCGCTCAGATGAGTCAGTTCATTGCCGACATCAATTCTTTGGCCAATATCCAAGGTATGCAGTTCCAGGTCTCTGATGAAAAAGCTGAACAGGTCAAACAGGATCTGCTGAAGCAGGCGATTAATAAGTTTGAAGCCAAAGCCAAACTTATCGCCGGTGAATTTGACCGCAGCGGCTACGAACTGGTCAATCTCTCCATCGACGGTAATTACTTTCACCCAACACCGGTGATGGAACGTGCGGTAATGATGTCAGCCGACAGTATGAGTAAAGGTGCCCCCGCAGCACTCGCCGGCGGCACTAATGAAGTGTCCATTACGGTGCGGGGCAGCATCCAGCTTAATCTGAACTAAGCGTCTTTGTTCGCCGTAACAAGCGTGGCAGCAGTGGAGCCTGAACAACGAAAGTGAACAGTACAACGCCATAAACCATGGATTGTATCGTCCACCAGTAATCCAACTCAGTCGGCAGTGACAGGACCAATGCCAGGGTCACTGCCCCTCTGAGTCCGCCTAACAGCATCAGTTTTTGATCGGCAATAGATAGTCGCTGTGATTTAACCGGCCACAGTAATACCGCACTGGTCATCAGCATCACAAAACGTGCAAGAATCACTGCAGCAATGGCGATCAACATCGCCAGCCAGTTATGGACAAACATGCTCAGCGTGATGGTGACACCCATAATCAGAAACATCACGGCTTCAGCAACAAATACAATAAACGCCCAGAACTCATCAACAAAGGACGGGATTAATGCTTGCTGCCTTGCCTGTTGTTGGCTGTAGCTGAGGAGCAAACCGGTTATCAACACCGCCATCACACCCGACACAGCGAAGACTTTTTCAGCCAGCAGAAAAGATAAATAGGCCACACTGAGGGTCACTACCGCTTGGGCAACAGTGTCCGTGAAACGCTGCAGAATCAGCATGGCCACTACGCCCATCACTGCGCCGCAGGCCAGTCCCCCGGCAAAGACCACGACAAACGCTATTACCGCATCATGAGCAGAAAACAAGGTCGCCGGCATAAGTGCTAATTGCAGAATCACGCTGTACCCGACGATGGCCAGCGCATCATTGAGTAAAGATTCGCCTTCCAGTAGCACGCATACACGTTTGGGGGCACCCAGCTTTCGCAGCATACCAACAACAGCAGCCGGATCCGTGGCCGCCAGTAATACTGCCGTCAACAAAGCCGCAATAAACGGGAATCCTGTTGGGTGCGCGATACCGAAAAATATCAGCCAGGCACAGATAAACATGGCCAGCAACATCAACGGTAAGGCCAGTAACAATATGCCCAGCCAGTGCTGTCTGAACGCGGCCATATCCAGCGTAAATGCTGCTTGAAAGATCAGCAGCGGTAGCAACACATAGAAAATCAGATCATGAAAGGCGTGAAAACGAATTCCGGTATCAAAACCGGCCGCGACGATGATCTCACTGGCCACAAAGCCAAGGGTGATAAGCACCGCTGCAAATGGCAAATGCCATTTCTCACTCATGGGGCGCAGCAACAAGGCCATCAGCAAGGCCACCGCCAGCCAGATCAAACTGGTCGACAAGCTCATATTGGCCTGTCTGGAAGCACAGAAGGAATACGACGACGCATACGTCACTCCCTCTTCAACTGAAAATAGTGTCAGCAAACCACAGTTGCTGACAGGCAGCAAGCAAGTCTACTTCAGGAACAAGGGGTATGCCGGATTATCGGTTTCTTCCCAATAGGCATAACCCAGAGTATCCAGAAAGGTCTGGAATTCAGACTCATAGTCAGCCGGTACCTGAATGCCGACCAGAACCCGTCCGTAGTCCGCACCATGATTGCGGTAGTGGAACAGACTGATGTTCCAGCGTTTGCCGATTCGGGTTAAAAAGCGCAGCAACGCACCTGGGCGCTCAGGAAACTCAAAGCGGATCAAGCGCTCATCCGTGACCTGTGGCGCATGGCCACCGACCATATAGCGAATGTGCAGCTTCGCCATTTCATTATCAGTGAAATCAACCCAGTCGTAACCGGCCTTGTCGAGCAAGTTAAACAGTTGTTTACGCTCCTCATCCTTGCCACTGATACGGACACCTACAAATACCTGAGCCTGCTTGTCATCAGCATAGCGATAGTTGAATTCGGTGATACCGCGATCCCCCAGAGTTTTACAGAACTTCTGGAAACTGCCCGGTTCTTCATCGATTTTAGTGGCAAACAACACCTCACGGCGCTCACCGATTTCAGCACGCTCGGCAACATGACGCAGGCGGTCAAAATTGATATTGGCCCCACTGTCGATAACGACCATATGCTGATTCTGCATCGGGTTTGCTTTTAGGTATTTTTTCACGCCGGCAACCGCCAGAGCGCCCGAAGGTTCGGCAATAGAACGGGTATCTTCAAAGATATCCATAATTGCCGCGCAGAGCTCATCACTACCAACCGTGACAATCTCATCTACGGTCTCACGGCATACCCGAAACGGCTCTACCCCGACCTGTCTGACCGCCGTACCATCGGCAAACAGTCCCACCTGTTCCAGCTGGACGCGTTCATCTGCTTCCAGTGCCGCTTTCATACTTGCCGCATCGGCAGGCTCAACTCCAATTACCTTGATCTCTGGCCAGAAAGCCTTGATATAAGCAGCCACACCCGCAATCAGACCGCCGCCACCGACCGGCACAAACACCGCATGCAGCGAATCGGGATGCTGACGGATAATCTCCATCGCAATCGTACCCTGTCCCGCAATTACTTCCGGATCATCGTAAGGATGGATAAAGGTACGACCTTGTTTTTCTGCAACTTCCAGAGCGTACGCTCCGGCGTCATCGTAGCTATTACCGTGTAGTTGAATCTCCGCGCCGTAAGCACGCACCGCTTCAACCTTGATGGGTGGTGTGGTTTTCGGCATCACAATCAGTGCCGGGATCCCCATTTTCTGAGCCGATAATGCCACCCCTTGGGCATGATTACCCGCAGATGCGCAGACCACGCCACGTGCTCTTTCCTCAGCGGACAACTGACTCATGCGGTTATAGGCACCGCGCAACTTGAAAGAAAAGACCGGCTGGAGATCTTCACGCTTAATCAGAATCGTATTCTGCAGCCGTTTTGACAGCCGCGGCATCACATCCAGCGGTGTTTCCTGAGCGACATCATAGACGCGGGCTTTGAGAATTTTTTCTACGTATCCGGTTAGCATTGCCATTGAGTTCAGTCTTTGCGGCTATCACCCTGCTAAGCCAATGGCTCAGAGATGACAGCGGATTAGGGTTAAGCAAACGCTTACGTTACCATTGACGCTAATTTATCTCTATAATTGCCGGGATAATTTTTACGTCATTTTTGAATAAGAGGAAGCACGCATGAATGCTGATGAGATGAAAAAGCAAGCCGCCTGGGCTGCGCTCGAATACATTAAAGGTGATGGTATTGTTGGTGTCGGTACCGGTTCTACCGTTAATCACTTTATCGACGCTCTGGCTACTATCAAAGGTCGCATTGAAGGCGCCGTATCCAGCTCAGAAGCTTCCACTCAGAAGATGAAAGACCTCGGCATCCGTGTCTTCGACCTGAATGAATGTAGTGATATTGAAGTCTATGTCGACGGAGCCGATGAAGCTAATCCGTTTCTGGAACTGACCAAAGGCGGCGGCGGTGCTCTCACCCGCGAAAAAATCATCGCCGCAGCAAGCAAACAGTTTGTCTGTATCGTTGATGCCAGCAAGCAGGTCGATATTCTGGGCAAATTTCCACTGCCGGTTGAAGTCATTCCGATGGCACGCAGCTATGTCGCGCGTGAAATCGTCAAACTGGGTGGCCAACCCGTGTACCGTGAAGGCGTGATTACCGACAACGGCAACGTTATCCTTGACGTACATGGCATGGATATCATGGAACCCATCAAATTGGAAAAAACCCTGAACGATATCGTTGGTGTGGTGACTAACGGTCTGTTTGCGATGCGTCCGGCAGATGTATTGCTGGTTGGTTCAGAAGAAGGAACCAAAACCGTTTACGCTAAATCGTAACTCTTAGTGGCCGGCTCAGGATTGAGCCGGCCCCTTCTTACTCTCAGCATGGCGCTTATATGTTCAGACCGCTCAGCCTCTATATCGGCTCACGATACACCCGGGCAAAACGCCGTAACCATTTTATTTCCTTTATTTCCCTGACCTCGATGCTGGGCGTCGCCCTTGGCGTCGCCGCCTTAATCACCGTGTTATCGGTGATGAATGGTTTTGAGAAAGAACTCAAGGAACGTATTCTCGGCATGACCTCCCATGCCTTTATCACCGGCCCTGACGGCACTTTACAAGACTGGAAAGGCTTACGAGATCGCATCAAGGATCATCCTGATTTAGTCGACTCCGCCCCCTTTGTTGAAGGCCAGGCCATGCTGAGTCAGGGTAACCGGGTTCGCGGTACGCTGGTGCGTGGCATCGATGTGGAAATGGAGAAAACGGTTTCCAGCATCGGCGACAAGGTCATTCAGGGGCAACTGGAAGCACTGAAAGACGGCAGCTTCGGCATTGTGCTTGGCAAGGATCTGGCGCTCGCGATGGGCGTTGTTACCGGTGACAAAATCACTCTGATCACCCCGCATGTCAGCCCGACCCCGGCAGGTGTTATCCCCCGCCTCAAGCGACTGACCGTAGTCGGTATTTTTGAAATCGGCATGTATGAATACGACAGTGCACTGGCCATCATGAACATTACTGATGCTGCCAAGTTGTTCAAAATTCCGGACAAGGTCACCGGCCTGCGGCTCGAGTTTGATGATGTATTCAGAGCACCGCAACTGCTGCGTGATTTGATGCAGGATGTACCGACACAGTACCGAGCGGCAGACTGGACCTTCCAACATGCGAACTTTTTCCGTGCACTGAAAACAGAAAAAACCGTCATGTTTGTCATTCTGATGCTGATCGTCGCCGTGGCTGCGTTCAATATCGTATCAACACTGGTGATGATGGTTACCGACAAACAGTCGGACATCGCGATCCTGCGTACCCTGGGTATGACACCGGGCAGCGTCATGGGCATATTTATGGTTCAGGGTACCCTAATCGGCCTTATCGGCACCGGCTTGGGGGTTATCGGCGGGATACTGCTGGCACTGAATATCGAGAGCCTGATTGCCGGACTGGAAAAACTGCTCGGCTACCAGTTCATGCCAGCGGATGTGTATTACATCAGCAGCCTGCCCTCCGATTTACAGTCGCAGGATGTCATCATCATTGCGATAACCGCGTTTGTCTTATCTATTCTGTCGACGCTTTACCCATCATGGCGTGCTGCACAGGTGAAACCAGCCGAGGCTTTACGTTATGAGTAATGCAGTTATTGCCGCCACTAATCTAGCTAAATCCTTCACTGATGGCGGATTGGAAACCCATGTGCTGGACGCGATCAATCTGACCGTGAACAAGGGCGACAGACTGGCTATTGTCGGTAGCTCCGGTTCCGGCAAAAGCACCTTGCTGCATATTCTGGGCGGGCTTGACACACCGACACAGGGGCAAGTGCTGGTCAATGGTCAGGATATCCATGCCATGAAAAGCCATGCCGCAAGCCGTTTACGTAACCAGCAGTTGGGCTTTGTGTACCAGTTTCATCATCTGCTGCCTGAGTTTACCGCAGTCGAGAACGTCGCCATGCCTCTGGTTATCGGTGGTAAGTCGCCGAAAGCCGCTCAGCAGCAGGCCCGCGAGTTACTGGATCGGGTTGGTCTGGGTCATCGCTTTGAGCATAAGCCAAGTGAACTCTCCGGCGGCGAACGTCAACGCGCAGCGCTGGCACGCGCACTGATTACCGAACCTGCCTGCCTCTTGGCTGATGAACCAACGGGTAACCTCGACCACCGTACCGCGCAGTCTATTTTCGATTTGTTGCTGGAATTGAATAGGGATCTGGGCACAGCACTGGTCATCGTTACTCATGACACGGAACTGGCCGCTAAAATGGATAAAGTTTCCACCCTGCTGGATGGTGTACTTCAGTCCTGACGGGTTTGGTTCTTGTGTGGACGGCGCGTCCAGCTGTGGATGACTATCAGCCGCCAACCGATGCGTACAACTAGCACGGCAAGTAGTGCCGACAGCACGCCAAAAATGGTGCAGCCCAGTAGCAGGGGCTGCCATATCTTGAGAAATTCATGAGAAAACCATTCCCAGGTGGGGCTGAAGCCGTAGTGTTCGACAGGAATTTCCAGCACCCATGCGCCCAGTTTGTAGGCATAGAAATAAATCGGGGCCATGGTAAGTGGATTGGTGATCCACACGGCCATTGAGGCAATCGGCAAATTCACCCTGAAGACAATCGCCAATGCAGCGGCGATAAACATTTGCCCTAAAATCGGCATAAAACCGACGAATAGTCCAAGCGCCAGTCCTCCTGCCACCGAACGCCTGTTCAAGTGCCACAATCTGGGTTCTGTCAGCCGCTGACCAAACTTGCGCAGGTGTGGATGTTCGCGCATCGTATCGTGATCTGGCATGATGCGTTTTAGGAATCTACGAGGCATCGTGTCTCAGTCGGAGCAAAGTCGGGCGTCATTATAGGGATATATGATTAAAATCGCCATCGCGTTTTTGCTGGGCTGCCTGTTGTGTCTGAATCTGAGTGAGCTGCCTGCAGCAGGATGGTTGCTGGCACTGTTGCTCCCTCCCCTAATCTGGTTCAGACAACTGCTGCTCAGCAGTCTTATTGTCGGTCTGTTATGGAGCGGATTGCAAGCACACCTCCGACTCGCCGATCAATTGCCGGAATCATTGGCTGGTCAAACCCTATCGGCACAAGGTGTCATTGCCTCGGTGCCCGAACAGCATGATCATTTACTGCGCTTTGTTTTTAAGCCAGATACCCCTGACCTGCCGGAAAAAATTCGTCTCAGTTGGTATTTCCCGCCAGAGTCTATTCCCGCTGCCGGTGAGCGCTGGCAATTAGGGCTGCGACTGAAACCACCGCGCGGGCTCAGTAACCCCGCTAGTTTTGATTATGAGAAGTGGCTGTTTGCCGAACACATCGGGGCAACCGGTTATGTACACAGTGCTTCTGACAATATTCGTCTGGCGGCAGCTTCGCCAGTGCAGATCAATCATCTGCGACAGCGGCTATTATCAATCTTAGAGTCGTTACTGCCCGATGCCCAACAACCTGCTTTAATTCACGGTCTCGCAGTAGGCCTGCGCGATAATCTTAGTCAACAGCACTGGACGATATTAAGACAGACCGGAACCAGCCACCTGCTGGCCATATCCGGCTTACATATCGGCCTTGCTGCCACACTGGGCTTTTTGCTGTTTCGCTGGGGCTGGAGCCTTTCCACACGCGCCATAGAAACTATGCCAGCGAGACAAATCGGCGCTGTCGGCGGGCTGCTGTTTGCCCTGTTCTATGCCTTACTGGCAGGCATGTCGATTCCGACCCAGCGAGCGCTGATCATGGTTACCACAGTAATGCTGGCTATCCTGTTGCGGCGTACGACTTACCCCTCGCAGCTTCTAGCCATGAGCTTGTTGGCCGTGCTCTTGTTCGATCCATTATCGGTATTGAACGCCGGTTTCTGGTTATCTTTTACTGCGGTCGCCCTGATTCTGCTGACCTGTAGTGGTCGCTTTCCAGCCGCCAAGCGCAATTGGTTATGGATACACATCTGGTTGGCTCTGGGACTGATGCCTTTGCTCTTATTATTTTTTGGTGAGTTTTCTCTGATTGCCCCCATCGCCAACCTTGTCGCCGTTCCCGTGGTCAGCCTGCTGGTTGTGCCATTGATTCTACTTACTGTGCTACTGTCGCCAGTCAGCTATACGCTGGCAGGGATAATCCTATGGTTAGCCGATACGCTGCTGCATTACCTGTGGCACTGGCTAAGCTGGCTGGCTGAACTCCCGGTCGCGCACTGGCAGATGCATCATTTACCCGACTCGATGTTGCTGCTGATGGCTGCGCTCTGGTTACTGTTACTTCTGCCTCACGGCATGCCAGCCAGATGGCTGGGTCTTGTCGGTTTATTGCCAGTGTTTTTCTACAGTCCCAACCGGCCTGATGAGGGGGAATTTTTCTTTACCCTGCTTGATGTCGGTCAGGGTTTATCGGCTGTCATTCAGACACAGAATCATGTTCTGGTGTTTGATACCGGTCCTAGATTCAGTGATCGCTTTGATACCGGCAGTAGCGTGGTGGCTCCCTACCTGCTTAGCCGTGGTATCAACACCATAGACACCTTGGTTGTCAGTCATGGCGATAACGATCATCGCGGCGGTGTTGAAGGCTTATTACAAGCCGTACCAGCAAAAAATATCCTCAGTAGTGAAATCACCACTCTGCCCAAAACTCAACTCTGTCAGGCAGGACAGCACTGGTTATGGGATGGTGTTGAGTTTGCTGTTTTACAACCCGGGACAGATCAACACGGCAGTAAAAATAACCGCTCTTGCGTGCTGAAAGTCAGCAGTCAGAATCTGCGACTGTTACTATCGGGGGATATTGAGCAGGAAGCAGAACAGCAGTTAGTCCAAGCCTATGGTTCTGCGCTTGCAGCGGAGCTTCTGGTTGTCCCCCATCATGGTAGCCGCACCTCGTCCAGTTCATCCTTTATCAAGGCGGTTTCACCTGACTATGCCTTGTTTCCTGTCGGCTACCGTAACCGTTATGGCTTCCCGAAGGATGACATTGTTAAACGTTACCTGGACCAGCAAATCACCCTCTTCAGAACCGATCTGCACGGTGCTTTGATTTTCGACAGTGCTGAGCCGCCTATCCGCTGGCGTGAACACAGTTCGCATTTATGGCGAAGCACCTCTACTGAGTGAGTCTATTTTCACGTATGATGAGCGCTGTCATCATTAATTCGACTAGAGACTGAATTATCATGCTGGAATTGTTCAAAGCAGGCGGTTGGCTGATGATACCGCTGTTTATCTGTTCGGTAATTTCAATTGCGATTATTGCCGAGCGTTTCTGGAGCCTGCAGAAGAAGCGGATTGCGCCGGGAGAACTGGTCACCCAAATCTGGCAGTGGCTACAATACAAGCAAGTTGACGAGCAGCGTATCAAGGCCCTGCAGGCAAACTCACCACTGGGACAGGTACTGGCAGCAGGCCTTCTCAACCGCAACAGTTCACGGGATATCACCAAGGAAAGTATTCAGGACGTTGGTCGCCACGTGACTGTCGCCATGGAACGTTATCTCAACACCTTGGGTACAATCGCCGCCATTTCTCCGTTGATAGGGCTGCTCGGCACCGTTATCGGCATGATTAAGGTGTTTGCGGTTATTACCGCAGAAGGTGTGGGTAACCCGGAAACCCTCGCAGGAGGTATTTCCGAAGCATTGATCACCACCGCAACAGGTCTGGTCGTCGCTATTCCAAGCCTGATTTTCTATCGCTACTTCCGTGGCAAAATTAATAAACTGGTTGTCGGAATGGAAGAGCAGGCCATGCAACTGATTGAGATTTTGCATGGTGAACGTCAATTTGATGTCGACGAGGAAACACGACGTGAATCTGTCACCACAACGATCTGAGGAGCCGGATGTCAATCTGACACCGATGATTGACGTCGTTTTCCTGTTATTGCTGTTTTTTATGGTCTCCACCAGTTTTATCCGTGAGAGCTCGCTTAAGGTCAACCTGCCAGAGGCCACCGGCGAGGCGATGCTGGAGCAGGAGCAGCCGGTCGATATCGTAATACAGGCCGATGGTCAGTTCCTGGTCAATGGCGAAGCGCTGCCGGCAGTGAGTCGTGACATTCTGCGTAACGTGCTCAAATCCGTGGTAGGTGACAATGCCGATCCGCATATCATTATCAGTGCTGATGCCGACGCTCAGTACCAGCACATCGTCACGGCAATGGATACCGCTCAACAGATGGGGTACACCAAACTGACACTGGCCACCCGACAAAGCAGAACGGATAGCCAATGACAGAACAACACGCTGAAATCAGCGCTATACAGCTGTATAAGCGCCTGCTGCGCTATGTAAAACCTTACTGGCCGGCATTTATCGCAGTTGTAGTAACCATGGTTGTCTACGCGGGCACTGAAACCAGCGTCGCGGCGTTGATGAAACCTCTGATGGATGGCAGCTTTGTCGAACGTGACCCGCAGACGATCAAGCTGATTCCGTTTGCCATTATCGGCCTGTTTCTGATTCGGGGTCTGTCTGACTTTCTTACCACCTACGGTCTGGGCTGGATTGCCCGTAATGTGATTAAGACTTTACGTGAGGAAATGTTCAATAAACTGCTGGTATTGCCCTCTGCTTTTTATGATCACAGTACCTCCGGTCAACTGATGTCGAAACTGCTCTACGATGTTGAGCAGGTCGCCTCGGCGGCGACTGATGCTGTTCTGACCATCATCCGCGACAGCCTGACCATTGTTGGCCTACTCGCCTGGATGTTCTATCTGAATGGCTTTCTATCACTGTTTATTCTGGTCACCGTACCCTTCATCGCCGTGCTGGTGTATATCGTCAGCGTTCGCTTCCGTCGTATCAGCAAAAATATTCAGAATTCGATGGGCGATGTGAGCCATGTTTCCGGTGAAATCATCGAAGGCCACCGTGAGGTCAAAACATTCGGTGGCCAGCACTACGAAGCCCAGCGATTTGAACGGGTCAATCAGGGTAACCGCCGTCAGCAGATGAAGAAAATTGCGACCGATGCCATCAGTCAGCCGCTCACCGCGATGATTGCCGCTATCGGTCTGTCCCTTGTCATCTATATTGCCACCCTGCCGGATATGCTGGAAAAAATCAGTGTCGGCGGCTTTATTTCGTTTATTACCGCGATGATGATGCTGCTCACCCCGATGAAGCGTCTGACCAAGGTCAACTCCAAACTGCAGGCGGGGGTCGCTGCGGCTGAAAGTATTTTCAAACTGCTGGATGAACAACCTGAAGTGGATGATGGTACGCGCGCAATGGAACGCGCCAAAGGCCATATTGAATACAAACATGTCAACTTCAGCTACAGCAATGCCAAGGGCAAGGTGCTCGATAATATTTCCGTTGAAGCCAAGCCTGGACAGACGATCGCCTTTGTCGGTCACTCAGGTAGCGGTAAAACCACGCTGGTCAGTCTGCTCGCCCGCTTCTACAACATTAATGAGGGGCAGATCCTGATCGATGGTGTCGATATCAATGAGCTGCGTTTGTCCGATCTGCGTCGTCAGATGTCATTGGTCAACCAGCAGGTCGTGCTGTTTAACGACACCATCGCCAACAATATCCGTTACGGTCAGTCTGAAGACATCAGCGAAGAACAGATCATCGCCGCCGCCAAAGCCGCACATGCCTGGGACTTTATCCAACGGCTGCCGGATGGCCTGCACACCCATGTTGGCGAAAATGGCGTTCTGCTATCCGGTGGTCAGCGACAGCGTCTGGCTATTGCACGTGCGCTGCTTCGTGATGCGCCGATTCTGATTCTGGATGAAGCCACTTCGGCATTGGATACCGAAGCGGAACGCCATATTCAGGCAGCTCTGGAAACCCTGATGCAGCAACGCACGACGCTGGTCATCGCGCACCGCCTGTCGACCATTGAAAATGCAGATCTAATCGTTGTCATGCATAACGGTGAAATTCTGGAGTCAGGCCCCCATGCCGAACTGCTGGCCAAAGGCAGTCACTATGCCGAGCTGCATCGACTACAGTTTCAGGAGCCATAGCCTTTCTGATGAAATGGCTCACTGACAGCTGGTATCGTCCCCACCCTTTGCGCTGGCTTTTGCTACCTCTCAGCCTGCTTTACCAGCTCATTGCCACACTGAGAAAACAGGCCTACCAGCGCGACTGGCTGACACGACACCGCCTGCGCGTGCCGGTCATTATCGTCGGCAATATCAGCGTCGGCGGCACAGGTAAAACGCCCTTTGTTATCTGGCTCTGTGAACTGCTGCAACGGGCGGGCTATAAGCCCGGCATCATCAGCCGTGGCTATGGCGGCAAGTCAGTGGATTATCCGCTGGATGTCGACGCGACGATACCTCCAGAACTGGCGGGGGATGAGCCGGTTTTGATTGCCCGTCGCACGCAATGTCCCGTGGTGGTCGATCCCAAACGCAGCCGAGCCGCCGTTCATCTTCTGAGTCAGCACCACTGTGATGTCATTATCTCAGACGATGGTCTGCAGCATTACGCGCTACAGCGCGATGTGGAAATCTGTCTGGTCGACAGTGAGCGCCGCTTCGGTAATAAACTCTGCTTGCCTGCCGGGCCGTTGAGAGAGCCTGTCTCCCGCCTGCAAAAAGTCGATTTCGTGGTCTACAACGGCGAAGCAGCAAGCCAGCGTTATCAGATGCAACTGGCTGCTACACACTGGGTCAATCTGGCCGATCCTACGATTACACGACCGCTGGACGCCTTCGCCCAGCGGGAAGTGCATGCTATCGCCGGTATCGGTAATCCGCAGCGCTTTTTTGATCAGCTCTGTCAGTTCAACCCGATAGTGCATCCCCATGCCTTTGAGGATCATCATGCCTACGATGAAGCCGATCTCCAGTTTGATGATGAGCTGCCAGTACTGATGACCGAGAAGGATGCGGTAAAATGCCAGGCATTCGCCAAAGACTATTATTGGTATCTGCCGGTCTCCGCCCGGATTGATGATGGTCTGGCTCAAGCCATATTGACTAAATTGAAGGACAGCCCTCATGGATAACGCTTTACTTGAAATTCTGGCCTGCCCTGCCTGTAAAGGCAGCCTGCATTACATCAAAGCCAAGCAGGAGCTGGTCTGCCGAGCTTGTCGTCTGGCCTATCCGGTGCGTGATGATATTCCGGTGATGCTCACCGAAGAAGCGCGTGAACTGGCAGCTGACGAAGAGGTGTAAATGAGCTTCAGAATTGTTATTCCGGCGCGCTACGCATCCAGCCGTCTTCCTGGTAAGCCTTTGCTGGATATTGCCGGAAAACCGATGCTGCAACATGTCTTCGAACGTGCCCGGGAAAGTGATGCCGATGACGTCATTATCGCCACGGATGACCAGCGGATCGCCGATGCTGCCCGGCAGTTCGGTGCCGATGTGTGCATGACATCCGATCAGCACCGCTCCGGCACCGACCGTCTGGCTGAAGTTGTGAGCCAGCGGGGTTTTGCTGATAACGACATCATTATCAACGTTCAGGGTGATGAACCCTGTCTGCCCGCGCTGTTGATTAATCAGGTCGCCGCCGATCTGGCTGAATACCCGGATGCCGATATCGCTTCACTGTTCAGTAAAATTCAGCTGGAAAAGCAGGTATTCGACCCGAATGTGGTCAAGGTAGTGATGGATGCGCAGGGGTATGCTCTGTATTTCAGCCGTGCCCCGATTCCCTGGATGCGGGACCATTTCAGCAGCGATAATCCGTTACCTGCCGATATGCCGCATTACCGTCATATTGGCCTGTATGGCTACCGCGCTGCTTTCCTCAAGCATTATGCAGAGATGACACCTTGCCTGTTGGAAACAGAAGAATCCCTGGAACAGCTACGTGCGCTGTTCCATGGTAAGAAGATTCATATGTCAGAAGCGCTGATCAGCGCCGGACATGGCGTTGATACCGAAGCCGATCTGAACGAAGTCAGACAGTTATTTACTGAGTAATTTGTCGAGACCTGCCGCGACCAATTCTGCGTGCAGGTTTCCTTCACCATCAAACACCGGCAAGGTGTAGGTCACGGGCACTGTGCGATGGCCCTCTCCGTACTGGGTTGGCTGGATATTGTGATTATTTTCGAGTACTTGCAGTACCAGCTCCCGACCATCCAGCAGTTCGATAATTTCACAGCGATGCTGATGATAACTCACCTGCTGGCCTATCAAGGCCAGCAGATCGTCAGCAGGAATATTACTGTTCCTCGGCATGGGTTGTCGCACTCACTTCAGGTTTGGCCTTGGGTTTCTTTTCACTGCCATTATCATCCGAAGTAGACTTTTTTTCTACCGTCTTCGCCTGAGGCTGGGCTTCTGCGGCAGCCGCTTGCTCTTTACCGGCGCCCTGCGCCTGTGTTTCCGTGGCTTCCCCTTTATCGCGGTTATCCGCACGACGGCGGCGTGGTGCAGAAGAACTTCGGCTGCGTTTAGGCTTTGAAGATGGCGCCTTATTACCGTCCACCTCAGACTGAGCTTCCGGTTTAATCAGATTACCATTCACTTCCGGTTCAGGAGTTGGAATGGCATTACCATCGACTTCCGGTTTTGGCGCAGCTGGTACATTTCCTTTTTCCTGCTCCTGTCTAATTGCCTGATCTGCAGTTTCAGGACGTGAACGACGACGGCGACCACCACGACGTGAACGGCGGCCATTGCTGTTGCGTGGCTTATCAGTACCGTTATCTTCTGTTTCCGACGGTTTGTTATCCACCGCCTCAGCCTTGTTGTCCGCGCCTTCTTCCTGCTCAGACTCGTTACGGCGGCGTGGTTTACGACGTTCACTGTTGTTACGACTGCCGCGGTTATTACTGCGGTTTTGACTGCGTCCGGACTTTTGCTGAGCAGGCTTTTTCTCATCTGCTTTTTCCTGCTCGGCTTCCGCTTCGGTATTACCGGTCAGCACATTCAGCAGGCGTTTGAGCAGACTTGGTTTTTGCTCAGGCTCTTTCTCACGCACAATAACCGGTGCTGGCGCTGCGGGTGAGATACCTGTCACCGCAGGCTGTTCCATTACTGGCTTGTCACGCAGTACCACGGGGGTTTCCTGCTCTGGAGCAGCGATCATCTGATGGCTGACTTCGGTACGGACATTGCCATCTTTGATGCGTTCAATATCGTAATGTGGTGTTTCCATATGCGGATTTGGAATCAGTACCACTTTTACCGAATGACGCTGTTCAATCGCATCGATTTGCATGCGCTTGTCATTCAGAATGAAGGTCGCTACAGCCACCGGCAACTGAACAATCAGCTGGGTAATACGATCTTTGGTCGCTTCTTCCTCAATCAGGCGCAATACGGCAAGACCCAGAGATTCAACGCCGCGCACATGACCGAGACCGGCACAACGCGGGCAGATTTCCTGATGTGCTTCACCTAATGCCGGACGCAGGCGCTGACGCGACATCTCGAGCAGACCGAAGCGGGAAATACGACCGACCTGAACCCGGGCGCGATCCGCTTTCAGGTGTTCACGCAGGCGGTTTTCAACATCGCGCTGGTGACGGCTTGGGCCCATATCGATAAAGTCGATAACAACCAGACCACCCAGATCACGCAGACGCAATTGACGGGCAATTTCTTCCGCCGCTTCCAGATTGGTATTCAGCGCAGTTTCTTCGATATCACCGCCCTTATTGGCACGCGCCGAGTTAACGTCGATTGAAATCAACGCCTCGGTCGGATCGATCACCAGGGCACCACCGGATGGCAGACGCACTTCATGACGGAAAGCACTCTCAATCTGGCTTTCGACCTGATAGCGGGTGAACAGCGGCACTTTATCCTGATACAGCTTGAACTTGCTTAGTTCATGCGGCATGACCATGCGCATAAAGTCGTAACCGGTCTGGTAAACCTCCGGTGAATCCACCAGAATTTCACCGATATCCTTGCGCAGGTAATCACGCAAAGCGCGAATGATGATATTGCTTTCCTGATAGACCAAAAACGGCGCATTGCGGTCTTTGGTCGCCACATCGATGGCCGTCCACAGTTGAATCAGGTATTCCAGATCCCACTGTAGTTCTTCAGGTTGCTTGCCGACACCGGCAGTACGGACAATCATACCCATATCATCGGGTACTTGGAGTTGACGCAGGGTTTCCTGCAGTTCGGCACGGTCATCGCCTTCAATGCGACGTGAAATACCGCCAGCACGGGGGCTGTTCGGCATCAGCACCAGGTAACGACCTGCCAGGCTGATAAAGGTGGTCAATGCCGCGCCTTTATTGCCGCGCTCTTCTTTTTCAATCTGAACGACCAGTTCCTGGCCTACAGAGAGCACATCCTGCACATTGATTCGACCGCTTTCTTCGCCGTCGCGTTTTTTGAAGTAGCTTTTGGCGACTTCCTTCAGTGGCAAAAAGCCCTGACGCTCCGAGCCGTAATCGACAAATACAGCTTCCAGGCTGGGCTCAACCCGGGTGATTTTACCTTTGTAAATATTCCCCTTTTTTTGTTCTCTGGAAGGGGTATCGATATCTAAATCAAACAGGCGCTGGCCATCGACCATTGCCACACGCAACTCTTCTGGATGGGTTGCGTTAATCAAAATTCGTTTCATGCACTAACCTCAGTTATGAGGTTCTCACATATCCTGCCGCACACCACTTAACGTGGACGCTTGAGCCAACCGGGCTATACAGAGCGACGTTGTCTGTAGTCAGTAATTAATTGTTTGTTTTGTTTCCGTTCATGAGCCCTCCATCAGGCCATGAGTTGTGTTTTCTTTCACTAGGTATCGCAATAGGGTTCTGCGATTTTCTTACCTGCACGGTTTCGTTTACACCGTGGGTGGAACATTAATTACTTCTGTCGCCTGTCTGTTGCGCCTTTCTAGTCGTTCTGATGGCAATCAAGACATGGGAACCTGATGTTCTTCACGGACTCCCGATGAGTCCACCTGCTGAACCCCTGTTCAGCCGAATCGTATTTCTTTGCCGGGCGCCGCATCAACCTCATTGGAGGGAGCGACGCATTGTTTAGGTCTTCGTGGTCAAAAGCCGGTATACTGACCTTATTTTACACACGGACCAACGTTCGAATATAGCAGTCTCTCGCCATATCAGCAACTTCAAAATTTCCCGAATTTATGCAAGGCCATCAAGCGCAATCGCAAAAAGTCCAATTCATCGAAATCACCGCGCATCAAGCGGGGCAACGCATTGATAATTTTCTGCTCAGCCTCGAAAAAGGCGTGCCCAAAAGCCGCATATACCGGGCACTGCGCAAAGGTGAGGTTCGGGTCAACAAAGGCCGCATCAAACAGACCTATAAGCTTCAGGCCGGTGATGTGGTGCGCGTGCCGCCTTTACGCGTGGCAGAAAACACCACCCCCACTCAGGTTAATGATGCGCTGAAGCAGGAACTGCTAGACGCCATCATTTTTGAAGATGACGCCATGCTGGTACTGAATAAACCAGCAGGACTCGCCGTACATGCAGGCAGTCAGATCCAGCTTGGTATCATTGAAGCTCTGCGTATTATCAAGCAGGAGCTCCCGTTTCTGGAGCTGGTACATCGTCTGGACCGCGATACCTCAGGCTGCCTGTTACTAGCCAAAAGCCGTGACAGCCTGCTTCATCTGCAACAGCAAATGCTCACTGATGGCATCGATAAACGTTACCTGACTTTGCTGAAAGGCACGATGGGCAGCAAAGAACAACTGGTCGAGCAGCCGCTACAGAAAAACACCCTGTCTTCCGGTGAGCGTATGGTTCGCGTGGATCCTGAAGGGAAAAAGTCCAAAACCTTATTTATTCAGCAGCAAAAATCGGCCATCGCTCAACTAACCGAGGTCAAACTATTTACCGGCCGCACTCATCAGATACGGGTTCACGCCGCATGGACTGGGCATCCGGTAGCAGGTGATGATAAATACGGTGACCGTGACTTTAATAAAACGATGAAAACCTTCGGACTAAAACGCCTGTTCTTACATGCCTGGCGCTTAACCATTACACACCCGCTGACCGGTGAAACCCTGCCTCTGGAAGCCCCATTGCCATCCGCACTGAACGACGTTCTTCACAGGCTGCAACACTCATGAGCCGCTATCAACTGATTGTCTTTGACTGGGATGGCACGCTGATGGATTCCACCGGTCACATCGTCAACTGTATGCGTCAGGCCATTCACAAGCTGGAATTGGCTCCTCTGGCAGATGACACGATCAGTCACATTATCGGACTGGGTCTGCATGAAGCCGTGCAGACTCTCTACCCTGACGGCAACGCGACACTCTGGTCCAGCCTGGCTGACTGTTACCGCCAGACCTGGCTCAACAGTCCGGAAGAGACGCCGTTGTTTGATAATGCCCGTGACTTACTCAACGCTTTGGCGGCGCAGGACATTCTGCTCGGCGTTGCCACCGGTAAAAGTCGTCGAGGTCTGGACAAGGTGCTCAAAGCCACCGGTCTGGGTGAGGTGTTCGTCGCCACCCGCAGTGCTGACGAATGTCACTCCAAACCGCATCCACAGATGCTGATGGAATTAATGGACTACACCGGTACCACCGGTGATGAAGTCATCATGATCGGTGATACCGAATTTGACCTGCTGATGGCCAAAAATGCTGGAGCACACGGACTGGGCATCACCCATGGCGCCCATGATGAATCAAAGCTGGCTGCCTGTGAGCCAGAGGCCATTGTGCATGACCTGTATCAGGTACAACACTGGTTGGCTCATTCCGCAAATAACTTTTGATATGATGTAATCTTTTGTCTATTCAGGGCTGAATACCATGGCGACATTTGGAGACTTTCCACCAGAAAGCGGTAATAACAATGCACAATCCCAGTCAAATGACTCACACTGGGAACGCACCCTGTTAAAAGACCTCGCTTTTGCCGCTATTAAGGAACAACGTGCCAAACGTCGCTGGGGTCTGGTATTCAAGCTGTTTATCCTGCTCTATCTGGTTGCCTTTATGATTCTGGCCTACTCGCCAGGCAAGCTGGGCACGACCGCCGAAGCACATACTGCACTGGTCAATATCAGTGGTGTGATCGCCGCCGATGCCGATGCCAATGCAGATGCGCTGATAACAGGGATTCGTGAGGCGTTTGAGAGTGAAACGGCTAAGGGTTTGATTCTGCGTCTGAATACGCCCGGTGGCAGTCCGGTTCAGGCCGGGCTGGTGAATGATGAAATTCATCGCCTGCGTGCCGAACGTCCCGATTTTCCGGTTTATGCTGTGGTGCAGGATGTATGTGCCTCTGGTGGTTACTATATTGCGGTCGCTGCCGACGAAATCTATGCCGACAAAGCCAGCGTCGTCGGTTCTATCGGTGTTCGCATGGACAGCTTCGGTCTGACTGGCCTGATTGATAAGCTCGGCGTTGAACGTCGCTCTTTGACGGCGGGTGAAAACAAAGCGTTCCTCGACCCCTTCCTGCCGATGAAGGACAAGGACATTGTTCACGCCCAACAAATGCTCGACACCATTCACCAGCAATTTATTACAGTTGTTAAACAGGGCCGTGGTGACCGCCTGAAAGACGATAAACAGTTGTTTTCTGGTTTGTTCTGGTCCGGTGAACAAGCCATTGATCTCGGTCTTATCGACGGTTTAGCAGGCAGCGGCAAGGTCGCCAGAGAATTGATCGGTGCCGAGGATATTATTGATTACACACCACGCCCTAACTATTTAGATCAATTTGCTGGCAAACTGGGCGCATCCATTGCTACCCTTGTGACCGAAAAAACCAATTGGAGCCTGCAATGAGCCAGCCGCCACTGACTGAAGCAGAAATCAAGGAACGGGAAGAGCGCTTTCGTTACACCGACAAAACGCATCCCCTGATTCAGGTTTTGTTTAAACTGAAATTGCCGAAGAACACCCCAGTGGAGTCCAGGTAATGAGCCTGACACCGCAAGCGCTGGTCAATAAATCGCTGGAACTGGTTTCGCCGCCCAGTACTTATCTTCAATTGAACACGCTGATCCAGGATCCGCACAGTGCCATTGATGATATCAGCGCCGTAATCAACACCGATCCGGCCCTGGCAGCCAGACTGCTTCGCATCGTCAACAGTCCTTTTTATGGCTTTCCTTCGCAAATCAACACCATTTCCCGTGCCATCACCATCATCGGTACACGCGAACTCACCCATCTGGTGCTGGCAACGTCGGTGATTAATGCCTTTAAAGGCATCCCGGCCTCTTTGCTCAATATGGATAAATTCTGGCAGCACAGTTTTGCCAGTGCGATCACCGCCAAACTGCTGGCCGAGGAATGCGGCCAAAGTGCCACAGAACGTTTTTTTATCGCTGGCTTGCTGCATAATATCGGCAGTCTGGTGCTGTATCATTCTATGCCTGAACTGGCGGGCGAAGCGATTCGCAGCGCCGAGTTCGGTCACGAAGTGCTGTTCAAAGCAGAGCAGCGTGTTATCGGGTTTGACCATGCCGAAGTCGGCTATGCCCTGGCAAGAGCCTGGCATCTGCCGCATTCATTGCAGGAAATCACCCGTTTCCATCACCGTCCGTCGGAAGCAGAGGACTTTCCTCTCGATGTCGCCATCGTCCACGTGGCTGACGTTCTGGTCTCTTCTGTGCCATTCGGTCACAGCGGTGATAACCATGTGCCGCCACTGGATCCGGCAGCCTGGGAATTACTGGGACTCAATGAGTTGCAAATTCCCCTTCTGTTACAACAGGTGAACGAACAAATCGGCCGCCTGAGTTCTGCGATGCTGACGCAGGACGATTCCTAACGTCAACGATGAAATAAATATAAGAGGCTAATAATGAGAACGGTTCTCCTCGGTGCCCCAGGCTCCGGTAAAGGCACCCAAGGTGTCGTATTATCCAACAAGTTTAATATCCCTCAGATCTCAACCGGTGATCTGCTGCGTGCGGCTGTCAAGGCAGGCACCGAGCTGGGTAAAAAAGCCAAAAGTGCCATGGATGCCGGCGCGCTGGTATCGGACGACATCGTTATCGGCCTGATCCGTGAACGCCTGTCAGAAGACGATGCTCAAAACGGCTATATCCTTGACGGCTTCCCTCGCAATATTCCTCAGGCTGAAGCGCTGGACGCCATGCTGGAACAACTGGGCCAGCCTCTGCAGGGTGTGGTGCTGCTGGATGTGCCTTTTGAAGAACTGATGCAGCGCCTGACCGGCCGCCGTACCTGTAAAGATTGTGGTGCCATCTACAACATCTATCTGTCAGCGCCTAAAAATGAAGGTCACTGCGATCGTTGCGGTGGTGAACTGTTCCAGCGTGAAGACGATAACGAAGAAACCATCGGCAATCGCCTGAAAGTCTACGAAGATCAGACTGCACCTTTGATCGGTTTCTACCAGAAGCAGAACAAACTGCACAGCATTGCCGGCACCGGTGACATCGACGACATCACCAACAAAGTTGGCGCGGTGTTCGACAAAATCTAAGCCCGCTTAGAAACCGGCCCTGTTTCAGGGCCGGTATCATTCTATTATGGCCACTATTCTCGCCATCGGCATCGCCACTATCGATATCATCAATCATGTCAGCCAATTCCCGGCTGAGGATGATGAAGTTCGCGCTGTCTCACAACAGATTACCCGCGGGGGTAATGCTACCAACACGCTGACCGTATTAAGCCAGCTCGGTCATCGTTGTCACTGGAGTGGTGTATTGATTGATGAACCAGACAGCCTGGTTGTCAGACAAGACCTTGAGTGGCACAAGATAGACTATTCTTCCTGCCTGCATCTGAATACAGGCAAGATGCCGACTTCGTACATCACCTTAAATGAGGCCAGTGGCAGCCGCACCATCGTGCATCATCGCGACTGTCCCGAACTGCCGTTTGCCCACTTCAAGCACCTCGATATCGCCGCTTTTGACTGGATTCATTTCGAAGGTCGTAATACCGAAGAGTTGGAAAAAATGCTGCATTGGCTGCGTCAGCATCATCCGGAAGTCCCCTGCTCGCTGGAGGTGGAAAAACCACGCCCCGGTATTGAAGCACTGTTTCATCTGGTCGATGTATTGATGTTCTCCCGGCCTTATGTGAAAGCACAAGGCTTTGAAAATGCCCGCGATTTTCTACAGGCTCAGACCGCCCCCGGCCTGATGAGCTGTAGTTGGGGTGAGAAAGGCGCCTGGCTGCGTAGTGGTGACGATCTTGCCCACAGCCCGGTATTTCCACCTGAAAAGGTGGTCGATACCTTAGGTGCGGGCGATACCTTTAATGCCGGCCTCATTTCAGCCCTGGTCAACGGTGAGCCTCCGGCTCTGGCTTTAACACTGGCCAGCCAGCTTGCCGGACGCAAATGCGGGCAGTTCGGTTTTGACAATTTAAGCAGTGAACAATGAATAAGATTTATCTGTGCGAAACAAATGAGATTGAGGAGTACCAGACCAGGGGCTTTACCGTCGAAATTGGTGATGACTCGCTGGACTTCTTTTTGCTCAAGCAGGACGGGAAAATCCGGGCTTTTCTCAACTTCTGTCCGCATCTCGGCATACCGCTGAACTGGCAGCCTGATCAATTTATGTCACTGGAAGGCACACATATTCAGTGCTCGACCCATGGCGCGCTGTTTCAGCTTGAAGACGGTTACTGCTTTTCCGGCCCTTGTCGGGGTGAAAGCCTGACGCTACTGAATGTAGAAGTCAGCGATGACAGTAAAGTCTATCTGGTCTCTACCGATGACACTGCCAAGCAATCGGATACAGCCTGACGCAGCAATTTCAACGCCTCGGCACGACCATTCAGCCCCAGGCTGGCACAGACCTCGCTTATTTCCCACTGCTGTAATACCAGCATGACCAGCAACTGTTGCTGAGTTTCCGTTAACTGATGAATGCATTCACCGCTCAGATTAATGCACAACCACTGCCATAAGGCATGCTGACTGGACTCCAGCGATCGCTGCTGATAGGCAAATCCCGTGACCTGCCTGAGACAGGCTTCGGTCATGACTGTTTCCGCTTTTGCCATAGCCAGCGCCAGACTGACGATCAGATCCGCAGGCAATTTTTTTAACTGTGTAAGCAGTAAAAACGGCCATGCTTCGGCAAACTGCTGTTGTCCGGTTTGCAGCATTTGCTTACCTGCTTCTGACACCGGCCGGAACATCATCACCGCTACACTGCCGGTCACTTCATCCCGCTGCTGGCCCAGCCGCAATGGCTTGTAACCACTCTTTAGCCAGAAACGGTTCACAGCGGGCTCCATCGCAAAACAGGTACCCAACAGATCATAATGACCCTGCGCCTGCTGCCAGACCTTATCCAGTAATAATTGCCCCAGTCCGCGTCCCTGTAATGCCGGATGCACGGCAATACGGATAATACGCTGATAACGATAGCGCCCCGCCCCGGCAAGACCAGCGTGGCTCAGTAAAGACTGTGGTAACAGTTGCCCTTTGAGCCGACGCTGTCCATCAAATATCTGGCTCGCCAACTCGTCATCAATTGATGCCTCATCCACCAGCCAGGCACTGGCAACAACATGGTCCTGGTAGCGCAGCACAGCAACGGAGACATCATCGTGATCGAGCAGCATCTGCAAATCTGCTGGCCGGGTACGGTAATGTGCAAGCACCATCAGCCCGAACATCTCTCTGAGTTCGTGTTCATCAGCAGCCAGCTTTTCCCGTGACAGCAATTCAAACTGAACGTCGTCCGGCGTGACAGAGACCAGAGCCTCATCAGGACAAGGCTCGGCATTGAGCAGCAAGGCATCGAAACTGAATGTTTCCAGCTGATCGTCAGCCGCCCAACGCACAGGTTCGGTCAGAGTCATACTGCGCCAATCCGGTGTCAATCTGTCGAGGGTAGCTTTGAAACGAACAGCAAAACCGCGACCGGTGCCTTCATAACCATGCAGCGTCGTGGCAAAGACCATACGCGAATAGGCGTGAAGCATCTGCTCAAGCATCGGTGCCGGTATCGCAGCTGCTTCATCAACAATCAGTAAATCTGCTTTGGGCAATTCAGCCAGCAACGCATCAGCAGCGATAAACCGTATCTTTGCCTGTTGCCATTCAATGGCATAGTGCGTTTGCACAGCGCCATCTAACGTTGCTACAGCATGCTGAAACAGCGTCTCACAGTTTCTGATACCCGGCGCTGTAACCAGAATGTCTCGCTTGCCCTGTCTGAGTAATTCGGCTGCCGCCATACCGAGCAGCGCTGATTTGCCGCGCCCCCGATCAGCATGAATCACCAGCGGCCGACGCCGATGACCGGTGACCACATGTAACACAGCCTGGATGGCTTCCTTCTGCTCCGCTGTCGCAGTCATTACCGCAGGAGGCTGATAATCAGGGAAGCGAATATCCAGCTTCTCCCCCTGCGTAAGTATTTTTACTGCTGGTGAGTCACTGGCAAGCAACAGAAAACGTCTCAGCCAGCGTGTAGAAGACAGCGTATTCGGCAATAACAGTATTAAACAGCCGCCCGCTTGCAGAGTGCCGATAAGGCTGCCGAAGGCATCCGCGGAAAACCTGGTTTGTGCATCAAAGATAATCAGCTGATTATCTCGGCCCAGCTGCTGCAGCGCCTGCTTACAGCTGAGCGCATACTCAGGTCGATCAGCAGCATCAGATAACCAGCAACGCCGAGGCGAATCCACTTTATGAAAAACGCTCAGTGCCTGTTCAATCAGCCAGTCGTGCTCACCTTGCAGAATCAGACACTGACGTTGCGGCAGACTCATAATTCTAATAATGCGGTGGAGGCGGTTCGTCGCTCTGACGCATCATCTGGGTCTGATGCATGCTTTCAATCTGGGCTTTGAGGCCAGCTATCAGAGTTTCCAGCCGATCGATCTGCTTTTGCTGATTGGTCACAACCTCATTCAGCTCATCGAGCAGACCATCCTGAAAGGCCAGACGGGTTTGCAGATCGACGATATCGTCATTCATCAGATATCTCCGTCATAGGACAGGGCCGGTCCCAACCAGCGCTCGGCAGTCGCCATATCCCAGCCTTTACGCTGTGCGTAGTCTTCGACCTGATCCTGATCGATTTTTCCCAGACCAAAGTAACGCGACTCAGGGTGTGCAAAGTAAAAACCACTGACTGCAGCCGTTGGCAGCATCGCAAAGGATTCGGTAATCGTCATACCGGCATGGGTTTCGGGATCAATCAACTCCCACAACAGGCCTTTCTCGGTGTGATCCGGGCAGGCCGGGTAACCCGGCGCCGGACGAATACCGCGATATTTTTCATCGATCAGCGCTTCGTTATCAAGGTTTTCATCACCCGCGTAGCCCCAGAACTCCTTGCGCACTCGTTCATGCATACGCTCGGCAAAAGCTTCAGCGAGACGGTCGGCAAGGGCTTTCAGCATGATGCTGTGGTAATCGTCGTGATCCTGCTCAAAGCGCTCTACATGCTCATCGATACCGATACCGGCGGTGACCGCAAAGGCACCGATATAATCGTTCACACCACTGTCTTTTGGCGCAACAAAATCTGCCAAGGCAGCATTCGGACGACCTGGTGGACGTTCAGTTTGCTGACGCAGGCTGTGCAGGGTCATCAACAGCTCATTACGCTCATCGTCTTTGTACACCTCAATGTCGTCATCGTTAACGCTATTGGCTGCAAACAGACCAATAACGGCTCTGGCCTTCAGCCACTTTTCATCAACGATTTGCTTGAGCATTTTCTGCGCGTCATGAAACAAATGCGTCGCATGTTCACCGACGATCTCGTCTTCCAGAATACGTGGGAATTTACCGGCCAGCTCCCAAGACTGGAAAAACGGTGTCCAGTCGATACGCTCGACCAGTTCGTCCAATGGATAGTCATCAAACACTTCCAGACCGAGCTTGGCTGGTTTGGTCGGCTGGTAGACCTGCCAGTCAATTTTGGTCTTATTGGCTCGCGCTTCGGCAATCGGTAACTGACGACGCGAGCTCTTACGGCCACCATGTCGGGCGCGTTTTTCCGCGTAGTCCTGTTTGACTTCAGCGACAAAACCATCACGTGAATCTTTACTGACCAGCTTCTGCGCCACACCTACCGCACGCGAGGCATCTTTTACGTAGATCGTACAGCCGTCGTAATTGGGTTCAATTTTGACTGCAGTATGGATCAATGACGTCGTCGCACCGCCAATCATCAAAGGAACTTCAAAACCGAGACGTTTCATTTCCTTGGCGACATGCACCATTTCATCGAGTGACGGCGTAATCAGACCCGACAGACCGATGATATCGACGTTTTCTTTGCGGGCCGTATCGAGAATAGTCTGCGCCGGCACCATCACGCCCAGATCGATGACTTCAAAGTTATTACACTGCAAAACGACGCCGACAATATTCTTACCGATATCGTGCACGTCACCTTTGACTGTGGCCATCAGGATTTTGCCGTTATTGCCCTTGCTGTCGCCGTCCTGTTTTTCGTCTTCGATAAACGGCATCAGATACGCCACGGCTTTTTTCATCACACGGGCAGATTTGACCACCTGCGGCAGGAACATCTTACCCTCACCAAACAGGTCACCGACGACATTCATGCCGTCCATCAGCGGCCCTTCAATGACTTCGAGCGGCTTGGCAAAACTCTGTCTGGCTTCTTCCGTATCGTCTTCAACATAGTCGGCAATACCCTTGACCAGCGCATGTTCCAGACGCTTGGCAACGGGCAGTTCACGCCAGGACAGATCTTCCTGTTTAGTGGCACCTGTGCCACCCTCGCCTTTGTATTTTTCGGCAATTTCCAGCAGACGGTCGGTCGCGTCATCGCGGCGATTCTGGATTACATCCTCTACGTGTTCACGCAGTTCTTCCGGCAAATCATCGTAAATCGCCAGCTGACCGGCATTAACAATACCCATGTCCATGCCCGCCTTGATGGCGTGGTACAGGAACACAGCATGAATCGCTTCCCGTACCGGATTATTGCCACGGAACGAGAATGACACGTTTGACACACCACCGCTTATCATCGCGTGTGGCAGGCTCTGCTTGATATCACGCGTGGCTTCGATAAAGTCCATCGCGTAGTTATTATGCTCTTCGATACCGGTGGCGACCGCGAAAATATTCGGGTCAAAAATGATATCTTCCGGCGGGAAGTGGACTTTTTCCGTCAGCACTTCGTAGCTGCGGGTACAGATTTCACGCTTGCGCTCACGGGTATCAGCCTGCCCGGTTTCATCAAACGCCATCACAATCACGGCAGCACCATAGCGACGAACCAGCTTGGCCTGCTCGATGAATTTTTCTTCACCCTCTTTAAGGCTGATCGAGTTGACGATGCCTTTGCCCTGAATGCATTTCAAACCGGCTTCAATGACTTCCCACTTGGAAGAATCGATCATGATCGGCACACGGCTGATATCGGGCTCAGCGGCCAACAGGTTGAGGAAGGTCACCATCGCCTCTTTCGAGTCGAGCATGCCTTCATCCATGTTGATATCGATGATCTGGGCGCCGTTTTCGACCTGCTGACGAGCCACTTCCAGCGCCGTATCGTAGTCGCCATCCTTAATCAGGCGGGCAAAACGCAAAGAACCGGTCACGTTAGTACGTTCACCGACATTCACAAACAGGCTGTCTTCAGTGATATTGAGGGGTTCCAGACCACTCAGGCGGCAGTGATGCAGGTTTTCTTTCGGCTTACGGGGCTTGATACCCTCGACAGCCTCGGCAATCGCCTTGATATGAGCCGGTGCCGTACCACAGCAACCACCGACAATATTCAGGAAGCCGGATTCAGCCCACTCTTTGATGTGTCTTGCCATGGTTTCCGGCGACTCATCGTATTCACCGAATTCATTCGGCAAACCGGCATTAGGGTGAGCGCTGACATAGGTGGTAACGACATTGGACAGCTCTTCAACGTATTGACGCAGCTGCTCAGCACCAAGGGCACAGTTAAGGCCAATACTGATCGGCTGAATATGCGACAGCGAGTTCCAGAAGGCTTCAGCCGTCTGACCGGATAAGGTACGGCCACTGGCATCGGTAATGGTGCCGGAAATCATCACCGGCAGATGAAGATCATGATCTTCACAGAACTGGTCGATGGCAAACAGGGCAGCCTTGGCATTCAAGGTGTCGAATACCGTTTCCACCAGTAACAGGTCGACACCGCCATCAACCAGACCCCGGATAGCTTCAGTATAAGCGACCACCAGCTCATCAAAGCTGGTATTGCGAAAGCCCGGGTTATTCACGTCAGGAGAGATACTGGCGGTACGGTTAGTCGGGCCCAGAACACCAGAGACAAAACGCGGTTTGTCCGGATTTTTAGCGGTAAATTCGTTGGCGATTTCCTTGGCGATTTCAGCCGACACCTTATTCAGCTCGTACACCAGATCTTCCATCTGGTAATCCGCCATGGCGATAGACGTACCATTAAAGGTATTGGTCTCGACAATATCGGCACCGGCTTCGAAATAAGCGCGGTGGATATCCCGAATAATGTCTGGCTGGGTTAACGATAAAAGATCGTTATTGCCTTTAACATCACAGGGGTGGTTCTCAAAGCGCTCACCACGGAAATCCTTCTCTTCCAGCTTGTAGCTTTGAATTAAGGTCCCCATCCCGCCATCCAGGATCAGGATTTTTTCATCAAGCAAGGTTCGGAGCTGGTGGTAAGCAGTCATTAAAACGGTTTTCCTGTCAGACAGTTACAGTTTGGAAAAACACGCGATTATATCAGATATCGATAAAACAACCGTCGATTACTGATACGACGATAGCTTTGTCAGGCTATGACCAGACTGAGCTGCCACTGTTCTCCCACGAAGGCTCAGACCTTGAACACGGAGAGTCTGCTCTGCAGTTTATTGGCCGCCTCGTCCAGCTTATTGCCGACCAGACGGAGTTGTTGCGCACCTTTCGACGTTTGCTGTACCAACTCGAAAACCTGTGACAGGTTATGACTGACATCCTCACACACTGCACTTTGCTCTTCGGTCGCTGATGCGATCTCCATCGTCATTTCCGTGACTTCTTCAATCGCCTTGCTGATGTCATCCAATTCCACTTCCGCCTGCTGGGCAAGCTCGACGGTCTCGACGACATGCTGACCACTCAGTTGCATGGCCACCAACACTTTCTGGTTACCTTTTTGCAAACTGTCGAGCTTATCGTGAATACCTACAGTTGCTTGCTGAGCCCGGCTTGCCAGCGCTTTTATCTCCTCAGCCATATCGGCAAAGCCGCTTTCCTTGTTACCGCTAAGCTCCGCTTTCTTTTCGGCAGTTAGTGCAAGCATGTTGGCCTGCTGGGTGATGTTTTCGATGTCCGCCAGAATATCGGCGATGCCCTGACTGTTTTTGCCAAGTTCAAGCAAGGCGGACTCGGACTCTTCAACTGAGTCACGGACACTGTTAATAGAAGTCACTTTCTTCTGCGCAAGACCGGCTCCAGCGGCGACGGCATCATTGACCCGTTGAACCAGTTGTGAGGTTCGTTCGGCATTGACAGCTATCTGCTGCGCGGAAGTTGCCATTTCGGTCACGGCGGCTACCATATCCTCGATCAGACTTTCCTGATTCAGCATCTGAACACTTGTTTCTACGCTGATTTTCCGCCCTTCGCCAGACAGTGAACTGACTTCGCCAGCCACCGGTAATAACTGCTGAACCAGATTCCGCAGGGTTTCGATAAAGGTATTGAGCAAGCCTGACAGTTTGCCGGTTTCATCACGGTAGGTGATATTCAGGCGGCGGGTGAGATCCCCCTCACCCTCGGCAATAGAGGCGACTAAAGCGATCATTTCCTTCAAAGGTCGAATGCTCTTCAGGGCGACCAGCCAGATTATCACCACACCGAATACGGCCAACACTAATCCCAGCATGGTTGTTGTGGTAACAAAACGCTGTTGTGCCTTATCCAGGAACTGCTCCTGCACGGCAACATCTGCCATCACGATGTCTTCCGGCACTTCCAGATAAGCGACCCAATGTTGATTGTGCCCCGGCAATTGGAAAGGCTTGAGCACAATAAACTGCCCGTCTGAATTCAAAATTCGCGTGTTACCGCTGGCTGCTGCCTGCTTGAGATTGTCCCGTATTTCAGGTTCCAGCACGCTCAGGTTCTGACCGATCAAATCGGGATGTTGACTATGACCGGATATAACGCCTCTGGGACTGACCAGTAAAGTCCGGCCCTGGCCGTTGTAAAGCCCCTCAGACACGTCACTGATCACTGACTGAAGGAAACTGGCCGAGATATCCACACCACTGATACCAATAAATCGCCCCCCCTGTTTGATAGGCGCGACCAGACTGCTGAGCAAGACCTGCTCGTTTTCTACTCGATAGAGGTAAGGGTCTATCACACAGCTATTTCCGCTTTCCTTGGAGCACAGATAATATTCACCCACCCGGATATCATTCTCATCGCGCTGGGCATCTTCCAAGCCCTCCAGAAGCGCCACGTTGAAGCCACTACCATCTCTGGTTAAATATGGCATGAAACGTCCCATGACATCACTGCCGGGGATCTGTTTGGAAGGGTGATCGGCACCTTCAATCGCATCAGGCTCAAACGCAACATATGTCGCCAGATAATCCGGGTTCTCTGACAGCGTTTGCTCCAACATCGCGATGATCAACGAGCGCTTGCTCGCATCAGTTTCTGATTGGACAACAGCTTGCATGGCTGCGGCCGTGGCCTGCACTGTATGCATGGCAGATACAAGGGGCATGGATAATTCCACAGACGTGTCTCTGGCCAGTACCCTCAAGTATTCTTCAACCTGACTGCGAGTCACGTCGTAACTGTGACTCGCGAGCGACTGTTTGATCTTGTCAAACTGCCAGACACCGACGAGCGCCGTCATCAACACAACGCTGAGCAGACTCAGGCCAGCCCATATGCTGAAACGCTGTTGTATGGAAAAGTGCATCCTATACTCCCAAAAAGGCTTGTTATCCCATAGAAGTGCATATGTCATGAACGCCAGCGTGGAAGACGTTTCTTTCACATCCACGCTGGCATCGACATATCTATACCTTGAACAAGGATAGTCTGTTTTGCAGCCCACTGGCGGCCTGATCCAAATCATTACCGACGCGACTCAATTGCTGCGCCCCTTCCGTTGTCTGTTGTACGAGATGGGAAATCTGTGACAGATTATTACTCACTTCTTCACAAACTGCGCTTTGCTGCTCGGTTGCTGATGCGGTCTGCAGCGTCATTTCTGTCACTTCGCCAATGGCCTTGCTGATTTCATTCAACACCGCTTCAGCCTGTTGCGCCAGTCCAACCGTTTCTGTCACCTGTTGCCCACTGAGCTGCATCGCAGCTGAGACTTCCCTGTTACCCTGATGCAGGGTATTAAGCTTGTTGTGAATGTCAACTGTCGCATCCTGAGTACGACTGGCCAGAGCCCTGACTTCATCTGCGACAACCGCAAACCCTCGTCCCTTTTCACCGGCACGGGCGGCCTCAATAGCCGCATTGAGTGCCAGCAGGTTGGTTTGTTCAGCGATACCCTGAATCACTGACAAAATTTCAGCAATACCATCGCTGTTCTTTTCCAACTCCACTAATGCAGCTTCGGATTGACGTACCGAGTGACTGACTTTATTGATGGAAACCGCCGTTTTTTTAACTAACCCGGCACCTGAAGCGGCGGCATCATTGGCATCCTGAACAAACTGTGATGTCCGCTCTGCATTGCCGGCTATTTGCTGTGCGGAGGCTGCCATCTCGGTTACGGCTGACACCATTTCCTCAATCAGTTTTTGCTGTTCCATCATTTGTGCGCTGGTTTCTTCACTGATCCGCCGGCCTTCGGCTGACAAGGAACTGACGTGACTTCCGACAGGCAGTAATTGCAGGATCAGGGTGCGTAACTTATCGATAAAAGTATTGAGGAAGCCTGACAATTTGCCGGTTTCATCCTGGGTGGAAATACTGAGCTGACGGGTCAAATCACCTTCACCCTCAGCAATAGACGCAACCAGATCCGTCATTTCGGTGAGCGGACGGGTACTATTACGTGCCACCAGCCATACTGTGATCACTCCCAACAGCGCCAGTAAGAATCCAAGTAAAGTCGTCGTGGTTATAAACCGGTTTTGCGCGGTATCGAGAAACTGTTTCTGTTCAGCCACGGCTGCCATCACGATGTCTTCCGGCACTTCCAGATACGTCACCCAGCGTTGCTTACTGCCCGGCAGTTGAAAAGGCTGAAGTACAATGAATTGTCCGTTTGTATTAAGAACTCTAACCTCTCCGCCAGCGGCCGCCTCCCTGATATTTTCATGTACTGAGGCATCAAGTACCGTCAGTTTCTGACCGATCAAGTCAGGATGTTTGCTATGACCGGAAATGATACCTCTCGGACTCACCAGCAACGTCTGCCCCTGACCGTTATAGAGTCCTGCTGCAACATCACTGATTACCGACTGCAGGAAGCTGGCGGTGATATCTACTCCACTGATACCAATAAACTTGCCCTCACGCATAACCGGCGCGACCAGGCTGGTCAGCAAGACATCTTCACCATCAATCGGGTAAAGATAAGGATCGATCACACAACTGGTCTGAATATCTTTGGAACAGAGGTAATATTCACCAGCCCTGACGCCATTTTCGTCACGGGTCGCATCTTCCAGTCCTTCAAGCGGCTCAATGACAAACCCACTGTCTGTTCTGACAACGTAGGGCAAAAACCGTCCCGCGCTATCGCTACCCTGCAACTGTCTGGCAAGGTAATCGGAGCCATCAAAGGCATTCGGCTCAAAGGCAACGTAGGTGCCCAGAAAATCGGGGTTATCTAACAGGGTTTGTTCCAGCACACGAATGGCCAGTGCCCGCTTGTCCATATCTTCCGGAGAGATGATGACGGCCTGCATCGCCGACGCAATCGACTGGGCTGTCTGCAGCGCGGTTTCCAGCGGTGTAGACAATGCGGCAGAGGTATCACTGGCCAGAACCTGCAGATATTCTTCAACCTGGCTGTGTGTCACGTCATAGCTGTGACCGGCGAGAGACTGCTTGATTTTGTCGAATTGCCAGACACCGATAAGGGCGGTGACTAGTACGACACTGAGCAGGCTTAAACCCGCCCAGATACTGAAGCGTTGCTGAATGGTAAAGTGCATCCTTAACTCCCAAGAGGCATGTAATCCTATCCTCACCCACTGACGCTGATGATCAGAAACAGGTGAAATACCAGATGCCAAACTTGCTCAGGCCGCCCCCACGGCCAGCAGTGTTTAGCTGTACCCCTTGTCCGCCGGCGGATGCTTCAGAAATTCAGGTAAAAACCTTAGTATGTGCAGTAGCCATGCGGGATGTCACACCGAAACGTGACACCGGGCAAATCTGCCACATTTTGTTTGCCAACGCAATTGGCATGACGCTCTTAATGGCGGTGTTTCCCTCCCTGACAATCACGTCAATAAAGCCGCATACCGACTTTTTTGATGATGTCACCTTCCACTTCCTGCACCACCCAGTGAATACCATGCCAATCGACATCATCACCAACGACAGGATGGCCGCCAACACGACGAGCAATAAAATCACCTAGAGTCAGATGCTGCTGGCGACCGCTCACGGTCAGACCATACGCTTTCGCCACCTCAATCAAGGGCGCATCGCCGTTCAGAACAAAAGCACCGAAGAAGGCTTGCTGCGCTATTGCCAGCTTGGTTTCGCCGCTGAAGATTTGATTAAGTTGTTCTAAATCTTCCTCACGGCTGATGACACAGAGAACATCACCAATCTTGAGCCTGGTATTACCCTTGGGATGCAACATGACCCGCCCGCGGAACAGTCCGGAGATAAGCGCGCCCGAGGGAAATTGAAGTAATCGAATCGGTTGATCGTCCAGGCTTGGATTTTCCACTGTATAGACAAATATCTCGTAGTCTTGCTCAGGCAGAATACCCAAAGCGCCGCGCTGTCTAGGACTGACGCCCACAGGTACCTGGATCCGCATCAGCCGGGCCATCAGCGACAGTGTGCCGCCCTGAATCAGCAGGGACAGCAAGACCACCGCAAAAGCCACATTAAAGTAAAGTGTCGCGTTATCCACACCGCCAATAACAGGGAAGATCGCCAGTACAATCGGCACTGCACCTCGTAAACCTACCCAGGAAATAAAGCCAAGTTCGCGTTTGCGGAATTTGAAAAACGGTGTGATTGTGAGCAGCACCGCTAACGGTCTCGCCACAAAAATCAGCGCCAGCGCGATTATGAGCGACGGCAAGGCATACATCAGTAATTCAGACGGCGTGACCAGCAAGCCGAGAACCAGGAATAATCCGATCTGGCTGAGCCAGGCGAGGCCATCATGAACTGGCAGAATATGCTGTAAATGTCGTCCCGGCTGATTGCCAATCAACAGACCACACAGGTAAATCGCTAGAAAACCACTGCCACCAATCACGCTGGCCAGACCGAAGGTAGAAAAGCCCATTGCCAGTGCCAGCAAAGAATACAGGGCGGGCGCCAGCTCCACCTTGCTCAGCATTTTGGCGGTCACCCAACCACCGGCTAATCCCACGGCAATGCCTAAACCAAACTGCTGCACAAAGAACACCACCGAGTCCCTCGGTGTCTGAAATTCGCCAACCAGCAACTCAATCAGCATCAAGGTCAGGAAAATCGCCATCGGATCATTCGTACCCGACTCAATTTCCAGCGTCGCCCCAACCCGCTCATTGATATTAATACCCTGCCCACGCAGCATTGAGAACACCGCGGCGGCATCCGTCGAGCCGACAATCGCACCAATCAGCAACCCTTCCAGCAGACTTAATTCAAATACCCAGACCGCAATGAGGCCTACGATACCGCTGGTCACAAATACCCCAAGCGTTGCCAGCGACAATGCCGGTTTAAAACCGACGCGGAAGGTTTTCAGCCGTGTTCGCAGTCCACCATCCAGCAGAATCATCGCCAGCGCCAGATGGCCGATAATAAAGGCTTGGGAGTAGTCATCAAACTTAATGCCCAGCAGCCCGTCTTCGCCGGCCAACATACCGAGAGCAAGGAAGATAATCAGTAAAGGCAGGCCAAACAGCGACGATAAGCGGCTGGCCAAGATACTTAACGCGATCAGAAAACCGCTTAACAGGAATAAGGTATTTATTGAATCCATCGTTGTTGCTTCCGGCTACACCGGAGCTTCACTCCATCGGCTGAACAATTGTTAATTAATAAGCAGGCTCAGCCGATGTCGTGCCAAAGCCGAATTCGCCTTCCTCTTCGAGCGTGATAAAAGGCAACAGGCGTCCGACATCAAACTTGGCGGTAAACCGATAATGCAGACTGTCTTGCTGCCCGGAAAGCAGCTGGCTTATCAGGCGGGCGCTACCCAACAGATCCGGGCTTGCGCTGACGGTAAACTCCGCCGAGCCATACCCTGGCACTTCCGGCAAGTCCGGTTCTGCACCACTGAGGATCCGCTGATCTTCGATCTCGACTGAGTAACTCATACCATAGATGGGTAACGCTGCCCGGTTGGGATTCACGACCCGCAGCCCAATCAGAAATGTCGGTGAGGCTGCCTGTGATTGAGGAGCAAGGCTGAAAGACGTGATGGAGACCTGCGGTTTTTCATAGCTATCAATCAGGCTGGCACAGCCGGACAGCAGAATCAGCAACAAAAAACCAAATGGGCGTAATACATTCAACATAAAACAACTCTCGACGTGATTACAGCTAGTGTACCGAATCTAGGCACCGCTTCGCACAATTGAATCTGTTTACTGTTAAGCCTTTTCCAAAGTAGTCGCGCCGCAGAGTCCATGACATAAAAAAACGCTGCGCCCGGTTACAGGCACAGCGCTATTCAAACAGTAAGATGGGAAAAAATATCTACGTCAGTTATTGAGTGATATTTTCCTCACCCATTTTGTGGGCGGGATGAGGCGCATTTGCCCCTTCTTCAGCTTTCTGTAAATTTTCCTTGTAGTCCTCACTTAAGGGCTCAGACTGCTCTGAAGAAGAACGAGCCGCTTCTCCCATTTCATGAGCGGGATGCTTCTGGCCTTTGTGGGTATTTTTCGTCCCCATTTCATGAGCCGGGTGTTTGGCCCCTTCATGACTGGTTTCGTGATGGTCGGCTATCGCCGGGGTCATTGAAAATAGTGATGCTAGCAATGTCGTCAGTAATCCGTGTTTTAACATGGTTTACCTCCTTAGTTGACTCGCAGTTTTTGTTTCAATCGACTGATTAAAAACGCTAATTAATCAATCACCTCCTACCCTAACGAACTCCAAGCTCGGTTTCAAACTCCCAAAAACCCCATATATTTATAATAAATTCAACACTTTATAGTATTAAGGAGGCTAAATTCAGAAATATCCTGAGTGTATTTCAGAAAGCCTTCCCGTCACTTACTGCACTTTTTGTTTGCCTGCGGTCGCGTCTGCCTGCTCTACACTGAGTACGCGGTTCACACCATTAATCAGGGCTTTAATTGCCGCCGTAGTGATATTTTTATCCTGACCAACACCAAATACCGCTGCGGCATCGCCCACTTTGACTTCAACATAGCTGACCGCAGCCGCATCAGACCCAGCGCTCATACCATGCTCATGGTAATCCGCCACGGTCACGGTCTGACCAAGGTGTTCGCTTAACGCCTTAGCGGCAGCGTCCAATGGGCCATTACCGTGTCCGCCAAGTTCAATACGCTGTTGTTCATGCTGAACCACCATTTTAGTGACAACGTCACTGGTTTCGGCGTCAATCACGTGACTGCTCATGTAGCGATACGGCTCGTCGACCTGCAAATAGGACTCCTCAAACAGACTGACAATACTTGCGGTATTCACCTCTTTACTGGTCTCATCGCTAACTCTCTGCACAATGCGGCTGAACTCAATCTGCAAGCGGCGTGGTAATTCAAAGCCGGTCGCATTCTGCAACAGGAAGCTGACGCCGCCTTTGCCCGACTGACTGTTGACGCGAACTACAGCGTCGTAGCTACGATTCAGATCGGCAGGATCAATCGGCAAATACGGAATCTGCCAAAAATCATCATCCTGCTGCACAGCAAAACCTTTTTTGATCGCATCCTGATGCGAGCCAGAAAATGCGGTAAACACCAACTCACCGGCATAGGGATGACGCGGATGCACTGGCAACTGTGTGGTTTCTTCATACATCTGGCGGATCTGATCGATACGGCTGAAATCGAGACCGGGATGGATACCCTGTGAATACAGATTCAGAGCCAACGTCACCAAATCAACATTACCGGTACGTTCGCCATTACCGAACAGGCAGCCTTCCACCCGATCGGCACCGGCCATCACGGCCAGTTCCGCTGCGGCAACGGCCGTACCGCGGTCATTATGCGGGTGCACACTGAGAATAATGCTGTCGCGATTGTTCAGATGACGGTGCATCCACTCAATCTGGTCGGCATAGGTGTTCGGTGTCGACATTTCCACTGTCGCCGGCAAGTTGATGATCATCTTGCTATCCGGCGTCGGTTGCCAAACCGCCGAGACTGCATCACAGACCTCTTTGGCAAATTCGACTTCGCTACTGGAAAAGACTTCCGGCGAGTACTGATAGACCCACTCGGTTTCCGGCTGTTTGGCCGTCATTTCTTTCACCCAGCGCGTGCCACGTTCAGCAATCTCTTTCACACCCGCTTTATCCGTGCGGTAGACCACCTCACGGAAAGTCGGCGAGATCGGGTTGTACATATGCAGAATGGCCCGACGCGCGCCTTTCAACGATTCAACGGTGCGGGCAATCAAATCTTCGCGGGCCTGGGTCAACACCTCAATGGTGACATCGTCAGGAATGCGGTTTTCCTCGATCAAACGACGCACCACGGTAAAGTCGGTGTCAGACGCAGACGGGAAACCCACTTCAATTTCCTTGAAACCAATCCGCACCAACTCGTCGAAATAACGCAGCTTGGTCTCCACTGACATCGGGTCAATCAGGGCCTGATTACCATCGCGCAGATCGGTGCTCATCCAGATCGGGGCTTTATCCAGCACCACGTTGGGCCATTGACGATCAGTCAATTTAATCGGCTCAAAGCGGCGATATTTCTGCTCGGGATGCGTAATCATTGTGGACTCCTGACAATCTCATAATCGGGTTAGCTGAAAACCTTGGCACTGAACTGACCTTCCCACTCGGGTTAAGCGGAAGTTCACGAATGCCATCCATCACTTGTGATGATGTGGAAGCATTCGTGTCAGCGGAAGCTTGTGGCTTGCGCGCTGCCGGTATCAGCTATGGGAAATAGTATAAAGCGTTGCTCACAGAATTAAATTGCGAAGATAACTTGAAAAGCACACAAAACAGCATTTAATTGCTTAAATAACAATTTAAGTGGAATAATATTTTCACAAAACTGAAGGGAGGCTAAATTCATGCCTGAACAGATTGATCGCTATGACCAGATGATTCTGGATATCCTCCAGCATCAGGGACGCATAACCAACCAGGAATTGGCCGAAGCCATCAAGCTTTCCCCTTCACCCTGCCTCAGACGAGTCCGGCAAATGGAAGAAAATGGGCTGATTGAAGGCTATGTCGCCCTGCTTAATGCCAAAAAGCTCGGGCTGACGTTGATGGCCTTTATCGGTATCAGCATGGACAGGCACACGCCGGAACGTTTTGAAACCCTGGAGTCAACGCTGGCCGGATATCCTGAAGTACTGGAGTGTCACCTGATAACCGGTCAGGATGCCGACTACTTATTGAAAGTCATCGTCCGCGATATGGATGCCTACCAGCAGTTTCTGCTCAATAAGCTGACTCGGATTGATGGAGTAAGCGGTGTACATACCTCGTTTGTGATGAAGTCACCAATTAACACCACGGCTATTCCGGTTACGCAGTAACTGTCCGGTTGCGACGAAGCTGCCGCCATAAACCGGCGACAAATAGCAGCAGCGCCAGCCAGACGAGGATAAAAGTAACCAGTCTTTCCTGCGGGAAATGCTCATCCAGCACATAGACGCCAATCAAAAACTGAATGGTCGGATTGATATACATAATAAAACCGACAATCGACAGATTGATGCGTCGCGTCGCCATGGCAAACAGCACCAGCGGCAACGCTGTCAGAAAACCGGAGAAGACAAGCAAAACCGTTGTCGAGGTATCGAGCCCGAAGCCCATACTGCTCTGCGAAGTCAGGCTTTGCCACATCACAAAACCCAGTGCAAACGGTAATAACCACAGCGCTTCGATAGTCAGGCCGTTGAGCCCATCAATCGGCTGGATTTTGCGTACCAGCCCATAAAAAGCAAAAGCAAAGGCCAGTACCACACCCACCCACGGCAATGTGCCAAAACTCCATAATTCCCATAACACCGCGATAGTCGCCAACACGCCGGCCCACGCCTGCAAAGGGTGTAAAGACTCTTTCAGAATCAGCCGCCCCATCAACAGGCTCACTACCGGCATGATGAAATAGCCGAGACTGGCTTCTAAAACACGATGCTGCCCCACCGCCCAGATATAGACCAGCCAGTTAATGCCAATCAGCACAGATGAAACACCGAGCCAGATCAGCGTCGATTTTTGCTGCAAGGCTTTACGCAGCAGTCGCCCTCGACCTAGAACCAGCGCCAACGACAATGTCGCCACCAGCGACCAGATGATCCGGTGCGACAACACCTCCACCGGTGATACATGGTTCAGATAGCTGAAAAACAGGGGGAAAATGCCCCAGATTGAATAGGCCAGAACGGCCAGAGTCAGACCTTGCATAGCGCTCCTTTATCAGGCGCTTAGTGTATCAAGATTCGGGTTCTGAATCGCTGCTTATACCGCCCACTGATAGCGTTTCAGGCGAATCTTTCCACTCACAAAGACAACCCCCTCCTGCTCCAGCCGGCTACGCTGCAAACGACAGGCTGCACTGTCTGGCGGGAACGAAATCTGACCCTGCGCATTGATAACACGATGCCACGGCAAGGTGGTGCCCTGGGGTAATTGTTTCAATGTGTAACCGACGTAACGGGCATAGCCCGGATAACCACAGAGTTTGGCAATTTGACCATAAGTAGCGACTTTTCCCACCGGAATCGCAGCCACTACCTGCCAGATCATCTCATTTAGCTCAGCGCTCATATTACAATCCAAACAACAAATGTCCCGCCAGCGCTATAAACACTAGCCCTGCCAAGTTGTTTAAGCGTGTCTGCAGTTTTTCCGCCCCGGCAAACAACCCAGATAGTCTGGCTGCAAGCAATGCCATCACACCAAATACGATAATCGTCGCGATGGCAAAAATGGTCCCCAGCATCACAATATAGAGGCTGACTGACTCAGCTGTGGGCGGAACAAACTGTGGTAAAAACGCCAGAAAAAACAGACCCACCTTGGGGTTGGTCACATTCATGATAATGCCGCGACGATATGCCCAGAAAAGTCCGGCTCCCTCAAAGCCGGCACTGCGCTTTATCGCTGGCGCCGTAAAGGCCTGCCAGGCCAGATATAGCAGATAGGCTGCGCCAATGACTTTCAACACACTAAAATCCCACGCTGAAGCTTGCAATACCACAGCAACGCCCAGCGCCACTGCCGAGGTATGTACCAGCAAGCCCGTGCACAATCCCAGCACCACGGCGAAGCCTGCTTTCCAGCCGCGTAACACGGAGTGTGTGATGACAAAAAGGTTATCGGGCCCCGGTGTCAGCGCCAAAAGCAACGACGCGATAAAGAAGCTGATGAGTGTTGCGCTAGCCATCGTCATTCACTATTTCATGGTCCATGTTCAAACTCAGCAATATGCTGCATGATAGAACGCAAAACGTCTAAGGCCACGATAAATGACAGCAACGCTCTCTCTCACCGTTGGTCAGCACAGCCGGGCAGGACGCAAGGCCGTGAATCAGGACCGTTGCGGTGTCTTTATACCGGACGGACCGGAGTTAATCACCAAAGGCATCGTTACCGCCATTGCGGACGGCATCAGTAGTAGTGACGTCAGTCAGGAAGCGAGCAGCACTGCTATTTCCAGCTTTATCGAAGACTACTATGCCACGCCCGACTCGTGGTCCGTCATAACTTCGGCTGAACGCGTGTTGCAGTCAATAAACTCCTGGCTCTATGGTCGCAGCCGCAATAGTCCCTACCGTTTTGAGCCAGAGAAAGGGTATATCTGCACCTTCAGCGGACTGATCTTTAAAGGCAATACCGCGCACGTTTTTCATGCCGGTGACAGCCGAATCTATCGTGTTAAACACACTGAATTGGAACAGCTAACGCAGGATCATCGCCAGCAGGATGCCGAGTTGGGTGACTACCTGACCCGGGCGATGGGGCTGGAGCAACAGCTGCGCGTAGATACACGTAAGCTGAGCATCGAGCCGGGCGATGTGTTTTTACTGGCCACCGACGGAGTGTATGACTTTCTCAGCCACCAGCAGTTACTGGAAGCGCTGAACAGCCACCCGGATGATCTTCATCATGTCGCTGAAGTACTGGTTGAAAAAGCTCTAAACGCTGGCAGTGAAGACAATCTCACCATACAACTCATTCGTGTTGAGACACTACCTGATGTCGGTCAACCACCATTACAGCCCCAGTCTGCCCAACTCCCGCTACCACCGGAGTTAACACCTGGATTGAGCTTTGACGGCTATGAAATTGTCCGCGAGCTCTACGCCAGCAGCCGAAGCCACGTCTTTCTGGCCCGTGATATACAAAGCGATACGCTGGTCGCCCTCAAAACCCTGTCAACTGAGCTGGAAGACAGTCCCGAAGCGGTTGAGCGCTTTTTGATGGAAGACTGGATTGCCAAGCGGCTTGACCATGTGAACTGTCTCAAAGCGCATCAGAGCGGACACCGTCCACGTTACCTTTACAGCGTCAGTGAATATGTCGATGGCCAAAGCTTGAGCCAATGGATGCATGATAATCCCGAGCCTGATCTGAATGAGGTGCGTCGGATCGTCGAACAGATCGGGGCAGGCCTTCAGGCAATGCACCGCAAGGAAATGATCCATCAGGACATTCGCCCCGATAACATCATGATCGATAAATCCGGCACGGTAAAAATTATCGACTTTGGCTCCACCCGTATTGCTGGCCTTGCCGAACTTGGGGCCGAAAGCGAATTGATTCTGGGCACTGCCCAATTTACCGCACCGGAATATTTCCTCGGTTATGCCGGCACCGCACAATCCGATATTTTTTCTTTGGGCGTACTGAGCTATCACCTGCTCTCGCACACACTCCCTTATGGCAACAAAGTCTCACAAGCCTATAGTGTTACTGCACAGCGTAAGCTCAGCTATCAGTCCTTGCTCCGCGGCGATCGCAAAGTCCCGTTTTGGGTGGATGACACCATCAGAAAAGCTGTACATATTCAGCCTCATCGACGCTATCAGGAAGTGGCTGAATTTCTCTATGACCTCAACCACCCCAATAAAGACTTCCTTAACAAAGCCCGTCCGCCTCTTATAGAACGGGATCCGGTTTTATTCTGGAAGTGTGTCTCACTGGGCTTGGGGTTAGTACTTATCTACCAGCATTATTTCAGCCTGACCTAAGCTGACAAAGCCAGATTAGTCGTAGTCCACAAAAGTGGTTTAAATCGTTTTATGCAAAGCGGAGTAAACCATGCTTTTTAACTGTCCACATGAACAAGCCACGACGAATGGAGTCATTCTATGTTGAGTAGCTTATTTCTTCGCAAAGCCACTTTTGTCGCCGCCAGCCTTTTTATTTCGGCACTCGCTTTCAATAGCCCTGCCGTCCTTGCAGAACAAAAAGCCGACATCCTTCCCAACCTGCTAACCATCACAGAGTGGAATGTGCCGTGGAAAGATAGCCGCCCGCGTGATCCTTATGTCGCGCCGGATGGCAGCGTCTGGTTTGTGGGGCAGGTGGGCAATTATGTCGCCAGTCTGAACCCAGAAACGGGTGAAATGAATAAGTTTGATATTCCGGGAGCCGGACCTCATACCGTTGTGGTCAGTAAGGACGGAACACCATGGTATGCCGGTAATAAAGACAAACATATTGGCCAGATGAACCCACAGACAGGCGAAGTGACGCTATTCCCGATGCCGGAAGGCATTAAAGACCCACACACGATGGACTGGACCTCGGATGGTCAGCTCTGGTTTACCGCACAGTGGTCGAATGTCATCGCTAAATTGAATACTGAAACCGGCAAAGTCGAAAAAATCGCCTTACCACAGAAAAATATGCGTCCATACGGCCTGATTGTCGGTCCGGATGACAGACCGTGGGTGGCTTTTATGGGTACCAATGCCATCGGCACCATTAATCCGCATACCATGGCGCTGGAGATTATCAACACACCCGCTGAAGACAGTCTGATTCGACGTATCGGCATAGCCTCAGACGGCCGTGTCTGGTGGGGCGATAACGCCATGGGCTATATCGGCGTTTATAACCCGAAAACTGAAACCATGAAGCAGTGGCCGACACCGGGCGGTGAGGCGGCTGGTATCTATGCACTGACTGTCGATGACAGGGATCGGCTGTGGTATGTCGAAACGGGTGTGCAGCCGAACCGTTTTATCGGCTTTGATACCCACACGGAGCAGTTTATTTCTATCGATGATGTTCCTTCCGGTGGCATTACCATTCGCCATATGGTGTTTGATAAAAAAAGCAGGGCGATTTGGTTTGCGACCGATGCCAACACGATAGGCCGAGCCATGGTACCAAAGTAGTCACTTACTGTTAGTGAGCGCAAAATCAATTCAATCCGGCATCAAACGCGATGCAGATTTGCCCGCTACTGAATTTTTTATGTCGCCCAGCTTAGTCATGGCAAAGTCGTACTGCAGCGGTCAGGAATACATCGCCTAAAACGCAGAGGCTTCAAGCTCGAAGAATAAAGTGGAGCCTTTAAGTGCAATCCGGCTAAGGAATTTATTCCGCTACTAGGAATAAGGCGTTGAATAAACGTAAGGAAAGACTGCCGGGCGGGCGTTTCGACAGGAGGGATTTGTCATAGTAACACTATTTTTTGACTTGTGAAGTGGCTGTCCCAGCCTTGTGATCCTTCCTGACTGCAATCCTGTTTTTAGCTCTTTGCAAGCTCAATTTCTTTGATCATAATCAACTCAGGCACCCACCTAATCCACAAGAGGACTTCTTGCAGATGATTAAACGACCCGCCGCCGGCAGACGCCTGTTCATTCTGGACACCAATGTGCTGATGCATGACCCCACTGCTCTCTTCCGCTTTGATGAACATGATGTGTACTTACCCATGGTCGTCCTGGAAGAGTTGGATCGCGGTAAAAAAGGCTTATCGGAAGTTTCCCGTAATGTCCGTCAGGTCAGTCGTTTCCTCGACGAACTGCTGTTACTGGCCGAAGACAGTGATGCCATCAGCAATGGCATTCCACTGCCCAGTGTCAACAACAGCAGTGAGCTGCACCATGCGACGGGACGCCTGTTTTTTCAGACCACGCAAATGCAGCGTGAAATCCCCAAGGAGTTGCCGAGCCATCAAGGTGACAATGCCATCCTCAGTGTGGCGATTGCCCTGCAACAAACCATTACTGATGCCACCGTGATTCTGGTTTCGAAAGATATCAATCTGCGGATTAAGGCCACGGTACTCGGCATCTGCGCTGAAGACTATTACAACGATAAAGTACTGGACGATGTCGATTTGCTCTATCGTGGTTCAGCCGAACTTGCCGCCGATTTCTGGGATGACCTCAACCGCCTCGAGTCATGGACAGAAGATGGTCAAACCTTTTACGAAGTCGAAGGTGACGTCGTCAAAGACTGGTATCCCAACCAGCTGATCTATTCGCCGGGTGAAAACAACAATATTGAAGCCGTCGTCAGATCGGTGACCGAAAACAACGCTGACATCCAGCTCATTCATGACTACCGCCGTGAAAATCATGCAGTCTGGGGCATTACCGCCAGAAACCGTGAGCAGAATTTTGCGCTGAACCTGCTGATGGACCCGGATATCGACTTTGTCACCCTGCTGGGTCAGGCCGGTACCGGTAAAACCCTGCTGACGCTTGCCGCCGCGTTGACTCAGACTGTCGAACACAAACGTTACAGTGAAATCATCATGACCCGGGTAACCGTTCCGGTCGGCGAAGATATTGGCTTCCTGCCAGGTACCGAGGAAGAGAAAATGACGCCATGGATGGGCGCATTGATGGATAACCTTGAAGTACTCAACAAAACCGAAGGTGGGGAATGGGGGCGTCAGGCCACCAATGACCTGCTGCAACGCTGGATTAAAATCCGTTCGCTGAACTTTATGCGTGGGCGGACATTCCTCAATCGCTTCATCATCATTGATGAGGCGCAAAACCTGACTTCAAAACAGATGAAAACCCTGATCACCCGTGCCGGACCGGGGACCAAGATTGTTTGTCTGGGAAATATCGCGCAGATTGACACGCCGTATCTGAGTGAAACTACGTCGGGTCTGACCTATGTGGTCGATCATTTCAAGTACTGGCAGCACAGCGGTCATATCACCTTGATGCGCGGTGAACGCTCAAGACTGGCTGACTTTGCATCAGAACACTTATAAACCCAAAGTCACCTCTGCAGAATGGCAAAGCGGGAAGCTTTGCCTTCTCAAGGGTGGCAATCATGCCGGAACGTGATATAAAGGGGATTAATGGCTGGAGCGTCCCACCTCACAGGCCAATAACGATAACTACATAATAAAATGGACGGGCAAGATGCACTATGCTGGTTCCGACAGGCGAGAGTTTTTTCGTATTAATGACACGGTTGTTGTTGATTATAAGGTTGTAAGTAAAGAGAGCGTCCCTATCGTCGCACGTCGTATTGCACAATCGACGGACGACGATGATAGCAATGAAAAAGCACAACTACGTGCCATTCAAAATGCATTCAGTCACCTCGTAGACCAGATTAATCAGCAAGATCGCGATATCGCGCGCGCGCTGCGCATGCTGGATGAAAAAATCAATCTTGTCTCCCAAAGTGTTCAGCGTCACAACAACCCCGTTGACCCCGATGATTTAACTGAAGCCAACCTCAGCGGTGGCGGCATCGCATTTATGGTGGAAAGCCCGGTCGACATCCGCGGGCATGTTGAACTGCACATGCAGCTTCTGCCAACAGCCAATACCATTCATGCGCTCGCGACAGTGATTTCCTGCGAACGATTGCTGGGTGCCGCGCCGGAAAAACCTTTCCATTTGCGAATGGTCTTTACCCACATGGATGAACAGGATCGTAACCTGCTGGTGAAACACACACTCAACCGTCAGGCTGAAATGTTACGGGGCGGCATGGCTAGTGAAGGCATGAGTCTGCGCGAGTTTTAATATTTCCCCTTTTTGCAGCCTTCCTGACGCTGCATTTCGTCATAACAAGGCCCGTTGTCTATACTTGGCAACTGGCTTTCTCACTCTATTTAGTTTTCCCCTATGGCTTTACCCATTCTCTACAGTTTTCGTCGTTGTCCTTACGCCATGCGAGCCCGGCTGGCAATCGCCAGCAGCCAGATCCCATGTGAACTGCGTGAAGTGGTCTTGAAAGACAAACCCGCCCAACTGATTACGCTCTCCGCCAAGGCCACGGTGCCGGTTCTACACACCATTGATGACAAGGTTATCGATGAAAGTCTGGATATCGCATATTGGGCCTTGAATCAAAACGATCCACAGCAATGGCTAAAGTCCCTCTCTGAACAACAACACGATCAGCTGCATGACTTAATCGCACGCAATGATGGCGAGTTTAAGTATTTTCTCGACCGCTACAAATACGCTGATCGCTACCCGGAACATGATGAACAGTATTACCGTGAACAGGGTGAGAAAACACTGATAACCCTAGAGACCCTGCTAAACCAGAACGGCTGTCTACTGGATGAAAGCTGGACGCTCGCCGATATTGCCTTGTTGCCGTTTATCCGCCAGTTCGCCTTTGTTGATAAGGCCTGGTTTGACAAAGCCCCATATCCTCACGTGCGTAAATGGCTGAATGACTTCCTCAACAGCGATATTTTCAAACAAATCATGCCGAAGTTTTCTCAGTGGCATGAAGGGGATAGGCCGATCATTTTCCCTTAGGGACAACGCGTCCTGGCTTCTGAACTAGGCAAGTCGTAATACTGGTAACGGCAAATCATGGTCTGCTCATCTGCCGCTTCCACGTCCATGCTCTCTTGCAGTCGCTGCCACAGACTGATGCGATCCGAGTTATCCAGCAGATCCTCTTGATGATTACGGTTACTCAGCCAGAGTCCTTTTCCGTTGAAACTGTATACCGGCCAGAGATCATCACGTTGGCTGGCCGGCAGAATCAAGGTATTGAGGTTGTCTAACACCAACGGTGTCGACTTTGGCGTCTCATAGTAACTGACCACCATATGCGCCTGATTGATTGTTAGTGCTTTGACATAGGTCAGTCGCAGCTTGTCTTCCTGCACGCCCATTTCGGTCAACGTGAAATATTTGGCGATGGAAAAATCTTCGCAGTCACCACCACCACTGACAATGGTTTGTAATGGTGTCGCCCAGTAATCTTCCTGCTTCCAGTGCTTGATATCGTCGACAAACACCAGTTGATTCACAAAGTCATTGGTTGCCCGCATACGCTGCGCATCCGACCAGCCACGGCCTTTATCAATCAGTGCATGCCATGACGCGACTCTGGCTTCAATTTCCGGGCTGATCCCCGCGTCTTTTTTCGGGGATGAGGAGCAGCCGACTATCAGCGCCAGTAAGGCAATAACGGCTAGGTGCTTCATTTGTCCGTCTCCAGACACAAAAATTCAGCGGCTGACTGTTCGGGTAACAACTGCGGCACTACGCCCAGACAAGGCGCATCAATATGTTGTTTCAACGTTGAAATGATCTCGGCTGACTCATTCTGCTGATTCAGATGATTCGCGACCCAACCGACCAGTGTCAACCCGCGCTGCTGAATCGCAGCAACGCTCAGCAAAGCATGATTAATACAACCCAGTTTAATCGCCACCACCAATACCACCGGCAGGTTCAGCGCCACCGCCAGATCGGCCATGGTCTGCTGTCCATTAATCGGTACTAACCAGCCTCCCGCACCTTCCACCACCACTGCATCTGCCTGTTCAGCAATAGTCTCAAAATGTTGTTTAATCTCAGGCAAGGAAATAGCGACGTTGACCTGCTCTGCCGCAATATGGGGGGCAATCGCCGGTTCAAAGGCAAACGGATTGACCGTCGTATAAGGCAGCGGCACATTACTCTGCGCGATCATTGCCCGCGCATCTTCATTCTGCCACTGACCGTCCATCCACTCACAACCACTGGCGATAGGCTTCATGCCCGCAGTTCTTAGCCCCTGCTTTTGCAGCACTGCCATCAAAGCCGTGGAAATACGGGTTTTGCCGACTTCGGTATCTGTACCCGTGACAAAAATATGCGGAGGAATCATCGGCGTTTTATCTCACTCAGTGGAATATGCACACTACCGTCGGCCTCAGTCTGCTGACCTGCTCTAGGCAGCTTCCAGCCATGGCCGAAGACGACTTCGTAGCTGGCCGGGATCTGACCATCACGCCTGAAACCTTCATAGGCGTTCACCACTTTGTTCATCAGTGTCTTCCCCGTCAGCCCCCGACGGCGGCCTTCATTGACATTATGCGCACCCAGAATTTTCAGATCACGCATCATGGCCATCGGCGTCGGATAAGTAAGGGTATAGGGTTCGACATCCAGCACACAATCTGCCAGCCCACTCGCCACCATCGCATCACCGACATCGTGAATATCAAAAAACACGTTGACGTGGGGATACTCATCCACCTGCGCCCATGCCTGACGAAGTTCCGTCAGTGTGTCCGGTCCCAGCGAGGTAAACATCAATAAACCTTCGGGTTTCAGCACCCGCTGAATTTCAGCGAAACTGCTTTGCGGATCGCACCACTGTAGAGACAGGTTGGCAAATACCAGATCGACACTGTTATCAGCCAACGGTAACGACTCGGCATCACCGGCAATCGCCTGTAAGTGGTTCTGTCCAGGCAGCCAGCGCTTTAAGCCTAAATCCTGTCGATAGCGCTTTTTTGCCTGCTGTAACATGCCAGAGGCAATATCCATGGCCAGTAATTGTGCCTGCGGATAACGCTGCTGTAATAAAGCCAGATTCCTGCCGGTGCCTGCTCCTAAATCCAGAATACACCTTGGCTCAATCCTCGTCAGAGCCAGACGTTCTAATAACTCATCGGCAGTTTGTCGCTGCAACACAGCTACATCATCATATTGTGATGCAGCAGCGGCAAAAGACTGCGCCATTTTGGCTTTGTCAGGACGATAATCAACCATGAATAAACTGTTCTACTAATTGCTGACACTGTTGGGGTTGGGCAATAAACGGGGCATGGCCGCCGCCTTCAATCAGACTCACCCTAAGCTCTGGGTTTAGCTTCACTGCATAGTCAGACAAGGAGACTGGAATCAGGGTGTCCCGATTGCCAAGAATCAATTGCACCGGACAATCAAGCTCTGACAACGCTTCTCGCATATCCCAATGAAGCAAGCACTCCAGTCCCGCATGTAAGGCAGCGGGGTCCGGTGTATGCTGCGTTGCCAGCTGCTGGCTCAGTTTCCTTATGGTCGTCCGGCTTTGCTCCGCGCCCTTGGCTTGTAACATCAAAAACCGTTGCAGCGTCTGTTGCTGATCGACATCAAGATTAGTTGCAAAACTCTCAAATACGCTTGCTTCCATCGCACAAGGCCAGTCAGGCTGTTGTACAAATAAGGGCGTCGCGGCCATTAAGCTGAGTTTGGTCACTCTCTGTGGATAGCGTTGTGCAAAAGCCAGTGCGATTAGGCCCCCCAACGACCATCCCAACCAAACTGCCTGTTCCGGCGTATTTTCTTCAAGTTCAGGCAATAAGCGGTCGAGTTCGAATCCATCAGTCTGCCAGTCACTATGACCATGTCCGGGCAAATCGACCAAATGCAGGGTGAAGTGTTCAGCCAAAGCATCCGCCAACTGGTGCCAGACACCGCTATGCATGCTCCAGCCATGCAGCATCACCAAGTCCGGCCCCTGGCCGCGGCGTTCAATGTGCATGACATTGCTCCAAGGCATCCAACAGGGTATTCACCTGTTCTTCTGTATGCGCCGCCGAGAGAGTAATGCGCAGTCGCGCAGTATTGTTGGGTACCGTCGGTGGTCGTATCACGCCGACCAGAATGCCCTGCTCTTCAAGCTTTTTGCCGATGGCCAAAGCCTGTTTATCATCACCGATGACAACCGGCTGGATCGGGGTTTGCGAAGGCATTAAATCCAGCCCTAATTGCTCCGCGCCCTGACGGAATTGCTGAATCAACGCCTGTAGTTTTTCCCGGCGCCAGTCTTCCTGTTCAACCAGTTTGAGGCTGGCTAATGTAGCTGCCGCAATCGCCGGAGGCTGCGCGGTGGTGTAAACATAACTTCGCGCCTGCTGAATCAGGGTTTCAATCACCGTTTCATCCGCAGCAACAAAGGCACCACCAGTGCCAAAGGCTTTGCCCAGAGTACCGACTTGTATCGGCGCTTCATCAGCATCAATACCGAAATGCGATACCGTGCCACGCCCGCCTTTACCAATCGTGCCAAAACCATGAGCATCATCCACTAGCACCGCCGCGCGGTGTTGTTTGGCCAGAGCCATAATCTCTGGTAACGGCGCAATATCGCCATCCATGCTGAACACACCATCTACCGCGATAAGTTTGTGCTTTGCCGTCGCTGCTGTGTGCAGACGTTTATGTAAGCGCATCATATCAGCATGAGGGAAACGGTACTGTTCGGCCTCGGTCAGACGGCCGCCATCCAGCAGGGAGGCATGATTGAGCTTGTCCTGCACAATGGCATCGCCACGGCCCAGAAGACCATCAATCACGCCCAGGTTGGCCATATAGCCGGTAGAAAATAACAGGACACGGGGTTGTCCGGTAAATTCCGCTAACGCTTCTTCTAAAGCCTGATGATAAGAGCTGTGCCCGGTTAGAAGGTGAGCGGCACCGCTACCGACCCCTTCCTGATCCACCGCCTGTTTAAAGGCTTTTTTGATCTCAGGATGCGCGGCAAGGCCAAGGTAGTCGTTGCTGCAGAATGACAGCATAGGCTTGCCATCAACGGTGATGGCAACACCCTGCTCGCCCAGTCGTAATCGGGCTTGGCGGTAACGACCCGCCGCTTTACGTTCGGATAAAGCGGCGTTTAATTCATCATGCCAGGGGAGTTGAGACACTCGTGGAAATCAGGCCGCCGAACACTGTTTGTCTTCGGATTTTTCTTCACCGACCCAAGGAGTAATACCCAGACGTTTGAACAGTTGCTGATCGTGATTGGCATCCGGGTTATCGGTAGTGAGCAGCTTATCACCGTAGAAAATTGAGTTCGCTCCCACCATGAAACACATCGCCTGCATTTCATCGCTCATATTTTCACGACCGGCTGACAGACGCACAAAGGATTTCGGCATCATGATGCGCGCCACAGCGATAGTGCGGATAAATTCCAGCGAATCCAGGTTATCAATACCGTTCAGTGGTGTGCCTTCGACCTGAACCAGCAGGTTAATCGGCACGCTCTGTGGTTGTGTCGGCAGGTTAGCCAGACTGATCAACAGGCCAGCACGGTCTTTACGGCTTTCGCCCATGCCAACGATACCACCACTACAGACATTGATACCGGCGTCACGGACGTGGCCCAGTGTATTTAGACGATCTTCGTAGGTACGGGTGGTGATGATATCGCCATAAAACTCCGGCGAGGTATCGAGGTTGTGGTTGTAGTAATCCAGGCCCGCTTCTTTCAAACGTTTGGCCTGATGCTCTTCAAGCATACCCAAGGTCACACAGGTTTCGAGGCCCAGACTTTTCACACCTTCAACCATGGCAGCCACACGCTCTACGTCACGGTCTTTCAGGTTACGCCATGCAGCGCCCATGCAGAAACGGCTGGCGCCTGCTTCTTTGGCTTCATTGGCTGATTTCATTACCTGTTCCAGCGGCATCAAAGGTTCCGCTTTGACGGCAGATGGATGGTGGGCACTTTGCGGGCAGTAACCGCAATCTTCGGCGCAGCCACCGGTTTTGATGCTGAGCAGGGTACTGATTTGCACGGCGTTCGGGTCAAAGTTCTGACGATGAACGGTTTGTGCTTGATAAAGCAGGTCATTGAAAGGCAGCGCAAACAGCGCTTCTACTTCTTCCTGCTTCCAGTCTTGACGAATCGTCGCTTGGGTTTCTGCTACATTCTCAGGCATGATGACTCTTCACTGATTTAAAGGATTAAATTGGGTGACGGTCATGGCTGTATTCAGCACTCTGACACATCGATCTTTGGAATTATACAGGAAAGTCTTTCCAATACCTTGTTTGCTCTGTGGCCTTGCCACTGAGCGAGATACGCTCTGTGAGGCCTGTATTGCCGATCTGGCCTTGCTCGGCCCTGCTTGCGAACGGTGCGCTCTGCCACTGAAAACAGCGCGAATATGCGGTCACTGTCTGCGCAGTCCTCCGCCCCAAGCCGCGAGTTTCAGCCTGTTTCGTTATCAGGATGGCGTGAAACGCTGTATCACGGGATTCAAGTTTCATCATCAGCTTGGTCTTGCCAAGGTGTTTGCCAGCATGATGAGCCAACAGTTACAGCTCCGTGAGACACTGCCCGACTGTCTGATTCCTATTCCCTTACACTCTTCGAGATTGCGCCGACGCGGCTTTAATCAGTCTTTAGAGGTGGCCCGACAACTCGCTAAGACGCTAAACATAGACTGTCGTCCGGATCTGTTACAGCGAGTCAAAGCCACACGGGCACAAAGTGAACTTAAATTCAGACAACGTAAAGCTAACCTGCGTGGTGCATTTCAGTGCTCATCTACCTCGCTGCCGGAGCATATAGCTCTCGTTGATGATGTAATGACTTCCGGCCACACCTCGGCTGAAGCAGCAAAAACCTTATTGAAACAGGGCGCTAAATGCGTCGAAGTATGGACAATTGCCCGTGCAATACGCCATTATTGAGCGCAGACCTGATTCCGCTGATAAGGCGTCTGGATGCCCAATACCGCTACTTTACAAGCTCGCCTGGATGAACTGCTTCGTATCGCTAAAAGCAATGAGCGGAAACAGGAAAACTTTCAGCAGTATGAGCTCGCCCTGCTAAACAGCAGCAGCCTGATGGAATTGCTGGGCATCGTGCTTGATCAGCATAAAGAACGTTTTCAGCTCAGTGACGTCACCCTGCTGATTTATGACCCCGAATATGAACTGCAACGACTGCTGCAGAATGAACATAGCGATCCCCCCTGGCCTGGCCAGTTACTTTTTACTGATTCGGCATACCTCATCAACCAGCATTTCAGCCCACAACGAAAACCGCGCCTGCAAAAGTTTTCCCCCCACCAGCACGCTTATCTGTTTCCCAATCAGGACGAACTCGGCTCCGTCGCCTTGTTACCACTGGTGCGTCAGAATATGCTGATTGGCAGCCTCAATCTCGGCAGTCGTAATGAAAACCGCTTTCATAGCCAGATCGGTACACTGTTTCTTGAGCATCTGGCTGCCGTCGTCTCAGCCTGTATTGAAAATACCCGGCTGCAAGAGCATATCAAGCTGGTTGGCCTGCGCGATCCTCTAACGGGGATCAACAACCGCCGTTTTTTTGATCAACGCCTGAAAGAAGAAGCGAGCCGTGCCACACGCTACGACAGGCCGCTTTCCTGCCTGTTCCTTGATATCGATTATTTCAAACGTATCAATGACCAGTATGGTCATCAGGCCGGCGATACCGTACTCAAGCAGATTTCGACGCTGCTTGATGACCGGTTGCGTCAAACTGATGTGCTGGCCCGTTTCGGTGGTGAAGAATTCGTTATCCTGCTACCTGACACCCCACAGGACGATGCCGCCCTGATTGCTGAACAGATCCGTGAACGTATTGCCAGAGCGCGCTTTGCTATCCCTTCCGGCAAAACCTTAAACGTTACACTTTCCATTGGCTTGGCGGTACTGCACCCGCAAAACCATATCAATGATGCCAAGCAACTTCTTAGTGCGGCGGATCAGGCGGTCTATGCTGCTAAACTGTCCGGCCGTAACCGCGTTAAACAGGCACGCTGATGCTTTTTTCCACGTTTGTTATTAATGCCACTATCGTTATTCTGACGGTACTGATTCACTATGAAACCCTGTATCTTCTGGCTAAACGATTACCGGCGGTAAACATCGTTCACCGTTACCGGGTGCTGCTGGCGGTCATGGTGATCATGCTGGCTCATGTGGTTGAAATCTGGCTGTTTGCCCTGGGTTATTTCTTCATGATTCATTCCGGCGACTTCGGCACACTCAGCGGCAATATTGATCTGAGTCTGCTCGACTGCAGCTATTTCTCCTTCACCACCTACACGACACTGGGGTATGGTGATATTGAGCCCAGTGGTTATCTGCGTTTTCTGACCGGACTGGAGTCACTGACAGGGCTGGTTATGATTACCTGGTCGGCATCATTTGTATTCCTGGAAATGCAGAAGTACTGGCCGAAACGCTGAACCATATCACCAGCGGTATGGAAGGAGGCTGAAATGAATGCCCGAATTGACCAGTTACTCCAGCAAATCCGGCAACTGGAAGAGGAACTGAAAGCCGAGCTCAGCCAACGCAGCCAGGTGATTGGCTTTACCATCAAGGGTCGTCGGGTTAAGTTTGAACGCTCAATAAAACAGGCACACAAAAAGCTTAAATACAGCCTCTGGCGATGGCTCGGCATTCGCCCCGTCAATATCATCACCATGCCCATCATATACGCCATGATCGTGCCGCTGCTGCTGATTGATCTGTTAGTGAGCTTCTACCAATACAGCTGTTTTCCCATCTACCGAATCAAGCTGGTTAAACGGCGTGATTATATTGTGTTTGACCGTCACCACCTGAGCTACCTCAACAGTATTGAGCGCTGGCACTGTGTTTACTGCGCCTATGGCAACGGCGTTGTCGGCTATATCAGGGAGATTCTTGCCCGAACTGAGCAATATTTCTGTCCGATAAAGCATGCTAACAAGCTGTTGGGCACGCATGATCGTTATCAGTCTTTCCTCGACTATGGCGATGCCGACAATTACCACCAGCGATTAGAGGAATTCCGCCAACAGCTTGCCAGAGACGATTAGCGCGGCAACGGTATGATTGCGCTGGGGTGTTGCACATAAAGCCGTTGCTGTTTGCCCTGCTTACGTAACCAGCCACGTACTTCCAGTGGCGTATTCAAGTAGCTTTCAACGGGTGGAAACAAGGCCCTCTGGGCCTTTGGAATGCTTATCAACAAAGACTCGGAAACCATCAGGTTTATGTATTTCCGGCTTTCAAACAGACGACTTGGAGTCAGCTCCCACCGCTGCCAGCCGCTATAGCTTTTGTCGACATCAAACGTGCTGGCATGCTGACGTTGGTAAGAAGGCATCTGCCAGATACCCCGTTTCTTTTGCTCCGCTGACTGCTGCGCCTTAATTAACAAATCGGCATAAAGCAAATTGGGCGGTATCAGAGTCAGCGTCGCCAATCCCTGCTCAAGCAACAGCGCATTAAGGTATTGGCCTGATTCCAGAAACACGTGCGCCAGCCGCCTGTCGTACCTATCAAACTGCTGCGCATCGTATTGCAGCCACACCACTGGGGTGCGCAATGTTTTCTGCAGCCAGTCTCTGGCCGCTTCGCCGCCCGGCTGTGACTGACGGTAACGGCTCTGCACTTCCGGCGTATTAATGCCTATCAGGCGAATTTTTTCACAGTCCTCGAGTAACAGGGTATCGCCATCAATCACTTTACGAACCTTGACCTTGTAGCGATATGCACTATCAAGTTCAACGATTTTCGCACCAGAAGTCGGCTTATCACTGAATACTGTATTGCCTGATTTATCCTGGCTTTGGTAAACCTCGGCTTGGGCGCTGGCCACCAAGACCAGTAGTAAGGCAAACAGACTTATCCTTGTCAGCATTGTCTTTTCCTATCAGCGAGAAAAATTCAGCAGCTTTTCCATCACCCGCTGCTGGCCACTGACCTGTTCACGCAGGGCCTGCACCAGTTGTTTCAGCATTGCAGCCACGGCATCAAAACTGTCGCGATAATTTTCAGTATGTGCTGCTTCAACCGAGGCGCATATCGCTAGGTATTCCCCTTTTTTTACCAGCTGCGGCATCGTTGACAGCATAAGTTGCAGCTGACTGAGCCCACGCATGATTTCTGTCCGCTCTGATAAAGACTGACACAGTGTAATGTGGCTCTGTATGTCCTGCAGTTCATGATGGATTTCCTGTCCCAGTTCCTGAATGGCATGGGTCAGAACCCGGAAAGCATCGCCCTCACTGCCGGCTCTTGCTGCCGCACTGACGGCATTTGATGACAATAAGTGCATTTGCTTTAACAAGGGCTGCATCGGCGCCAGCGCAGCTTCAAGCTCGCGCAGACTCGCCAGGTGCTGTTGCTCAAGTCGACCGGTCATACTGTGGGCACAAACAGATAATGCAATACCAGACTGACAAATAAGGTCAGCCCTACCCAGTTATTATTCAGAAATGCTTGCAGGCAGGCCTGAGGCTCGCGCTTGCGACTGATAAACTGCTGATAGCCAAACAGGCCAAGCATCACCAGCAATCCTAGATAAAACACGCTGCTCAACGCCAGTTGCTTGCCAATCATCACCAGCACCAACAGGAAGGCAAGCTGCAAAATGGCCAGAATTTTCAAGTCATCATCGCCAAACAGCACCGCGGTAGATTTGACGCCGGCCAGCAAATCATCTTCCCGATCGGCCATGGCATAAAAAGTATCGTAAACCGTGGTCCAGATGATATTGGCCAGAAACAACAGCCAGGCCACCACCGGCACCGAGCCGGTCTGCGCCGCGAAGGCCATTGGAATCGCCCAACCAAATGCCATGCCCAGATACAACTGCGGCAGATAGGTATAACGTTTCATAAACGGATAACTGGCCGCCAGGGCAACGCCAACAATGGACATCCAAATAGTCAGCGTATTGAGTAGCGACACCAGATAGAAAGCAATGATTGCAATACCGGCAAAGACCAGCAGCGCATCTCTTGCCTTCAACTCACCGGTGGCCAGCGGCCGCCCACGGGTACGCCAGACCTGCCCGTCGATATCCCGATCCGCATAGTCATTGATGGCACAACCGGCGCTACGCATCAGAATGACGCCAAACACAAAGACAAACAGCACCGTGGTATCCGGCAGCCCTTCCGCCGCCAGCCACAACGCACTCAGGGTCGGCCACATCAATAGCAGGATGCCTATCGGCCGATCCAGTCGCATCAGCCTGATATAGGGCGATAAGGCGCGTTTGATTGTGCTCACTCAGAACTCCATTTATCAGATGGTAAAAAGACTTCACTTACCAATAGGGCTTTGCCGTTAATGTAAAAACAGGAGCGTCTGGCCCATAAACAGGCAGGACGCGCCTCAATATCACGGGTTGCCAAGACATATTGAGCCATGTCCGGCGTTAAACAGGCGACCTGTATCGGTCCGCGTTTTAAACTGGGATCGGTAAACAGCATCTCACCCAGAGACTGGTTACCCAATGCCTTGAAACGGGCACGCATGGCCTGATAGGTTTTAATCGGTACCAGGGTTCGCGCGTAAATCTGCGGCGACTCCCCATCCAGCAGATGTACTTCACGTTGAAACAGACGTCTAAATGGCGATTGACGCAATAACAGAGCTTCATCCGGTAGTGGCCGCTGCCAGCCTGAGCGCAGCAAGTTGACGGAAAAGTCCTGCTCACAGGCCTGCTGCAATAAGCGGGTCAACGATCCGGCATCGGTCAGCCATGGGCGTAACGCCACTGGTAAGGACTGTAATAGAGGTGGCTGCCAACTGGTCCAGCTTTTCATCAAACGGTTATCTCAAACATGGCCAAAATCCAGCTTATGCGCGAACCAGCGTAATACCAGCGCATCGGCCTGCTTTGGCGCTTCCTGCAACAAAACCCGTGCCGCTTTGTCCATCACGGCCAGCAAATCCTGATCCTCAATCAGATCAGCCACCCTGAACTGCGGCAAGCCAGTCTGACGGGTGCCCAGCACTTCGCCAGGACCACGAATTTCCAGATCCCGCTGGGCAATAACAAAACCGTCATTGCTTTCACGCAGACACTTCAGCCTAGCCTGTCCATTTTCGGATAAAGGCGGATGGTACATCAAGACACAGTGACTCTCGACCTGTCCGCGCCCGACCCTGCCGCGCAGCTGGTGTAACTGTGCCAGACCGAGGCGCTCGGCATTTTCAATCACCATCAGGCTGGCATTGGGAACATCAACGCCGACTTCAATCACCGTCGTTGCCACCAGCATATCCAGTTCACCCTGCTTAAAGGCGCTCATCACCCGCTCTTTATCAGCCGGCTTCATACGGCCATGCACCAACCCGATTCGCAAATCCGGCAGGCTCTCCTGTAACGCTGTGGCGGTATCCTCTGCTGCCTGACACTGCAGATGTTCAGACTCTTCAATCAGGGTGCACACCCAGTACACCTGACGTTGCTGCTGGCAGGCGGCGTGCACACGTGCAATCACATCCTCGCGGCGGGTATCCGGCAACACCACCGTGGTCACCGGCGTTCTGCCCGGCGGCAGTTCATCAATGACCGAGACGTTTAAATCGGCATAGGCTGTCATCGCCAGCGTGCGCGGGATCGGCGTCGCTGTCATCACCAGTTGATGCGGCATCGAATTGATATCACGGCCCTTGTCGCGCAAGGCCAGACGCTGATGCACACCAAAACGGTGTTGTTCATCGATAATAACGAGGCCCAGATTATTGAAGGTAACCTCATCCTGAAATAAGGCATGGGTACCGACAGCGACCTTAATTTCACCGGACTGCAACTGCTGCAGTACCTGCTTACGTTCGGACGCAGTCTGTTTTCCCGCACACCAACCGACCTGAATGCCGAGTGGTGACAACCAGTTGGAAAAAGTGCGGAAATGCTGCTCGGCCAGCAGTTCTGTCGGCGCCATCATCACGGCCTGACACCCCGCCGCAACCGCTTCGACCGCCGCCAGTGCAGCCACCACCGTTTTACCGGAACCGACATCACCCTGAACCAGTCGCTGCATCGGATGCGGCTGTGCAATATCCTGCAGGATATCGTCAATAACCCGCTGCTGCGCTCTGGTTAGTGGAAACGGTAAGGCGTCCAGTAACTGCTGACGCTGCTCCGGTTTGCCCTTGAGAATAGGTGCCGTATGGTGCTGCGTCTGCTCGCGCAGTTTTTTCATAGTCAGTTGCTGCGCCAGCAACTCTTCATAGGCCAGACGCTTTTGTGCAGGGTGCTGTCGCTCCAGCAATTGATCAACAGCCGCATCCGGCGGTGGTTGATGCACATATTTCAAGGCATCAGCGAGGGAATATTCGGCAGCCTGATGCAATCGTGAAGCCGGCGTCAGCAGTTCCGGCATGGCTTCTTTATCAAGCAGAGCCAAAGCCTGTTTCATCAACTTGCGCAGAGACAGCTGATGCAGCCCTTCCGTTGTCGGATAAATCGGCGTCAGCTCATTATCAACCGGCACAATGCCTTCCGCGGCCAGTAATTGATATTCGGGATGCACCATCTCCAATGAGGCGGGTCCATTGCGAACTTCGCCAAAACAACGAATACGTCGCCCCTTGGCAAGCTGCTCCTGTTGCGCTTTGGAAAAGTGAAAGAAACGCAGAATCAGGCTGCCGGTACCATCCGACATATGACATAGCAGTGAGCGGCGGCGACCGAATTTGACCTGTGAGAGTTGAATCGTGCCCTCCACCAGCACTTCCTGCTGGGGTCTCAGGGCACCGAGTGGCATCAGACGGGTGCGATCCTGATAGCGTAAAGGCAGGTGAAACAGCAGATCCTGTACCTGCCTGATACCTATTTTCGTCAAGCGTTCAGCGACTTTACCACCAACGCCTTTCAGGGCTGTCACCGGTTGTGATAACAATTCACCCGCCACCACAACCGGCTAATCCCTTAGTCGTTGACTTAGGCGTTCAGATGTAGAACCGCGTCCATTTCGACCGGTACATCTTTAGGCAGAGATGCCACACCAATCGCAGCCCGCGCCGGATACGGCTGCTCAAAGTATTCCGTCATGATTTCATTGACGGTGCCGAAATGGCTCAAATCGGTCAAAAAGATATTCAGCTTGACGATGTCCTGCAGGCTGCCACCAGAGGCTTTGGCTACGGCTGACAGGTTATCAAACACGCGACGTACCTGAGCAGAGAAATCACCTTCCAGTACCGTCATGGTTTCCGGCACCAGTGGGATCTGGCCGGACAGGTAAACGATATCGCCGACCTTCACTGCCTGAGAGTACGGACCGATGGCTTCCGGGGCATCAGCGGTATGAATAATTTCGCGTGTCATTGAAAACTCCATAAAAGCTGCAGCATTGCAGCGGTTAATTAATACGGGAAATGCGTTCAACCATGTCGAGCAGGCGCAGGCGACGGATAACGCGCGCCAGATGCTGACGACTATGAACTTCAATGGTCAGGCGCAGATCGGAATAACCACCGTCGCGCTCATCCACCACCACATTGTCGATGTTCGAATCTGCTTCTGAAACCACAGCGGCCACGGTAGCCAAAACACCACGCTGGTTTTTGACGTGCACCATAATGTCGACAGGGAAGTCACGGGACACATCCGGCGACCACGCTACATCCAGCCATTTTTCGTTTTGCACCCTCAGATGCGAGGTATTTTTACAGCTGCGCTGATGGATAATGATGCCGCGGCCGGTACTGACATAACCGTGAATAGGGTCGCCCGGTATCGGGTGACAGCAGCGGGCGAAGCTCACCACCATGCCTTCGGTGCCGGCAATCATCAGGGCCTGAGGCTCTTTATCCGGCGTCGAATCATGCACCAGTTTCTGAGCAATCAGCAAAGCCGAATGGTTACCCAGACCAATATCTTCCAACAGATCATTAAACTGCTTAAGCTCAAATTCATTGACCAGTTCGTTGAAACGCTCAACCGGGATCTCATCCAGATTGGTAGAGAACGCCGTCAAATGTTTATTCAGCAGACGTCGCCCCAGCAGGATCGCCTCTTCGGTCTGCAAATGACGCAGATAATGGCGGATACTGGTACGCGCCTTGGCGGTCACCACAAAGTTGAGCCAGGCCGGGTTCGGATGAGAGTTCGGTGAAGTAATGATTTCCACCGATTCGCCGGTTTCCAGTTGTGTGCTCAATGGCGCCAGATGACGGCCAACGCGAGCTGCGACGCAGTTATTACCAACGTCGGTGTGTACGGCGTAAGCGAAGTCGACCGCCGTCGCACCACGCGGCAGGGTCAGGATCTCGCCTTTTGGTGTCGATACATAAATCTCGTCAGGGAACAGATCGATACGCAGGTTTTCGAGGAACTCCATGGAGTCACCCGAGCCTTTCTGCATTTCCAGTATGCCCTGCAGCCACTGCCGAGCTTTACGGTGGGCAAGATTATTACCCACCGATTCACCGGTTTTATACAACCAGTGCGCCGCCACCCCAGCTTCCGCCATATGGTCCATATCACGGGAACGGATCTGCACTTCAATCGGCACGCCGTAGGGGCCGAATAATACTGTGTGCAATGATTGGTAACCGTTGGCTTTGGGGATAGCGATATAGTCTTTGAACTTGCCCTGAACCGGCTTGTAGAGATTGTGAACAACGCCCAGCATCCGGTAGCAGGCATCAACATCATCAACGATGATGCGGAAAGCGTAAACATCCATCACTTCAGAGAAGGACAGCTGCTTGGCTACCATTTTCTTATAGAGACTGTAGAGGTTTTTCTCGCGCCCCTGAATATCAGCGCTGAGGCCCTCCTGCTCCATGCGGTTGAGAATGGAGGCGGTGATCTGGCTGACGATTTCCTTACGGTTACCCCGTGCCTTACGCACCGCATCCTGCAATACACGGTAACGGATGGGGTAGAGAACGTGGAAGCCCAGGTCTTCCAGCTCACAGCGCATCAGGTTCATACCCAGACGCTGTGCAATCGGCGCATAAATCTCAAGGGTTTCGTGAGCAATGCGGCGGCGCTTTTCAGGACGCAGATGCCCCAGCGTGCGCATATTGTGCAGACGGTCTGCGAGCTTGACGATGATAACGCGGATATCGCGTGACATGGCCAACAGCATTTTGCGCAGATTTTCCGCCTGCGCATGTTTTGTCGTCTCAAAGGTGGCTTTCGCCAGCTTGGTGACACCTTCAACCAGCTCAGCCACTTCGTCACCAAACTCGAGCGCCAGACCATCCCGGGTCAGGGTGGTGTCTTCGATAACATCATGCAGCAGGCCGGCCATGATGCATTCGTAATCCATATGCATCATCGCCAGCACATGTGCTACCGCCAGCGGGTGAGTGATATAGCGCTCACCGCTACGGCGGGTCTGCCCTTCATGCGCCTGATCCGCAAAGTGATAGGCACGACGAATAGCATCGACCTGTTTTGCCTCCAGATAGTTGGACGTCGCAAAACACAAATCATCGATGGTGAGTTTCGGTTCTGACTCCTGAATAAAATCCAGTTCAGAGGCGACTGAAGGTTTTGCGCTCACCGGCGTTATTCTTCGGTTTGCAGCTCTTCTTCGCTGACAAGGCTTTCTTCAGCATGCTGACGCGCGCTGGTTTTGTTCAGGATTTCCGGACCGACCAGACCCTGAGCGATTTCGCGCAATGCCAGTACAGTTGGCTTGTCATTATCCAGCTCAACCATCGGATCATCGCCCATAGCGATTTCACGTGCACGTTTGGCCGCTACCAGCACCAGCTGGAAACGGTTTTCAACGTTTTCTAAACAATCTTCAACAGTGGTACGAGCCATCAGTCTTTCCCCGTAAATGAAAACATGTAATTTTACGAAATATCAGCGTTTTAAGCTAGGTAAAGAAAAGTGAAATACAGGCTGCTTGCCCGAATCACACACCTAGCCCAGCAGTTCGCTGATGAGGTCGGCCTGCTTTTGTTTTTGCAGAGCCAGAGTATGGCGCTTAGCCATAATGATCGCTGTCAGGCTATCCAGCGCCTGCTCAAAGTCATCATTGACGATCAGGTAATCAAATTCAACGTAGTGTGAAATCTCGTTTTCTGCATCACGCATACGTCGTGCGATGACATCTTCATTGTCTTGACCACGGCTGCGCAGACGTTGTTCCAGCGTGGCTTTCGATGGCGGCAGAATAAAAATACCGCAGCTATCCTTAAAGTTGTGACGTACCTGTTGTGCGCCTTGCCAGTCGATTTCCAGAATAACGTCATAGCCCTGAGCTAACAAGGCTTCTACTGCCGAAGCGGAGGTACCATAGCTGTTATCGAACACGGTCGCCGATTCGAGAAAGTCACCGTTATCGCGCATCTCGGCAAAGCTGTCCTGACTGATGAAGTGGTAGTCACGACCATCAACCTCACCCTCTCTGGGTGGACGTGTCGTGTGAGAAACCGATAAGCGAATCGTATCGTGACGGTCTACCAATGCATTCACCAGACTGGTTTTTCCGGCACCGGATGGTGCGGCTACGATAAACAAACTTCCTATCATTTCTGGCAACTCAACATAGTAAATTAATAATTCCAGCCCAAATGCTTTGATTCGAAACCTGCGTATCGCGACATTATACCCATCGAGGTAGGGATTGACGTCAAGCCATTCCCGAAGTTGAGACACACCAGCCCCAAGCACTTTTCTATCCTACGTCCTTTGACTACAATCATTAGAAATCTTCGGACTTATGTTATGCAGTGGGACGAATCACATCTGAGTCGCGCACAATTGTTGTCTCTGATCAAATTACAAACCGACATTGCTAAATTAGGTCACGATTTGGCGGCGGTACTTGAGCTGGTCACGCAGCGCAGTATGCAGCTAACGGAATCTGATGGTGCGGTCATAGAATTCGCCGAAGGTGACTCTATGGTGTATCGCGCTGCACAGGGAATTGCCAGTTCTCAGCTTGGACTTCGCATTCCAAGGCAAACCAGTCTATCCGGCTTGTCTGTCGCTACGGGCCAGACCCTTCGTTGTGATGATGCCTTCAACGACCCTCGAGTTGACAGGGCTGCGTGTGAACGCGTTGGCCTGCGTTCGATGATCGTGCTACCACTGCAACATGACAACCATTCCGTTGGTGTGCTTAAAGTTCTATCCGTTCAACCAGCGGCCTTCTCAGAAGACGATGTCGCTTTTCTGGCCATGCTATCTGAATTACTCGCCGCTTCGATGTTCTTTGCAGCACGCTACGATTACGAAGACCTGTTCTACAGAGCCACACACGACCAAATGACCGGGTTGGCAAATCGCGCACTCTTTCTCGACCATATGCGCACAGCATTGGCTGAGGCTCAGCGGAAAAACACCTTAACTGGTATCTTCATGATCGACATGAACGGACTCAAGCAAATTAATGACACATGGGGTCATCGTTCAGGTGATGCTGCTATTTGTGAATTTGCCCGTCGCCTCAAACAAAACAGTCGTGAATCAGATACCGTGGCGCGTTTCGGTGGCGATGAATTTGGCATGTTACTCAACACTGTCGAAGCCGCCAGCAACGTACCTGCCAAATTAGAGCGACTCAAAACGCAGATTGAGCTACCGTTTGAATTCGAAGGTCGTGGCTTGCCACTCAGCGGCAGTTTCGGCACAGCGATTTTCCCTGATGATGGCAATGATATTGAAACGCTCATTCATCTGGCAGATCAAGAAATGTATCACCACAAACGAGTTTCAAAACAGTCTCGCTAAGTTTATTCGATATTCTGAATCTGCTCACGCATCTGTTCGATCAACACTTTCAAATCCACCGAGAAGCGTGTGGTGCCGGTATCGATGGATTTTGACCCCAGCGTGTTGGCTTCACGGTTGAGCTCCTGCATCAGGAAATCGAGACGACGACCGATCGGCTCATTACGTTTAAGTACATGTTCGACTTCCTTGACGTGACTCTGCAAGCGGTCGAGCTCTTCGGCGACATCACTTTTCTGCGCCAGTAACACCACTTCCTGTTCCAGCCGTTCAGGTTCCAGATTTACTTCCAGTTCCTGCACTTTTTCCTGAAGTTTGTTGCGCTGATTTTGCAGAATCTCCGGCATCATTTCACGCACCTGGGCAGCGATGTCACTGATCTGCTGACAACGCTGCTCGATCATGACTTGTAATGCTGCACCTTCACGTTCACGAGTGGCGACCAGATCGGCCAAGGCCTGTTGCAATGACTGCATGACCAATGCGCTTAACGCTTCCTGATCCAGACTTTCTGTCTGAATCACGCCCGGCCATTGCAGCACTTTCATCATATCCAGCGGCGCAGCAGTATCACTCAGGCTGGCCAGTTGCTGATAACGGGCCACCACGGTTTCAGCCAGAGCCTGATTGATTTCAATCGAATCCTTCTGTTGTTCGGGCGCTTTGTAACGCAGCGTGACTTCTACCTTGCCGCGGCTCAACGTATCGCTGATGAGCTTACGCATCGCCATTTCCTGTGAGCGAAAGCTTTCATCAAGGCGGAACCCCACTTCAAGGTAACGGTGATTGACCGAACGAATTTCCCAACTCAGGGTACCAAGGTCTGTTTGCACCTCATGGCGGGCAAACGCAGTCATGCTTCGAGTCACAGTGGTGGATTCCAGATATGAAGAAAGAAGCGCCGATCTTACCGAAAACGGCCTGCGACTGACAGTCACGACAGGTATAATGTGCCAAATTTGACTCAGGGAATTTCTGATTATGCGTCCAAGTGGTCGTCAACCCAATGAATTAAGACAAATCACCATCACCCGGAATTACACCAAGCATGCAGAAGGTTCCGTGCTGGTTGAGTTCGGTGATACCAAAGTATTGTGTACTGCCTCAGTGGAAGAGCGTATCCCTCCCTTTCTGCGTGGTAGTGGTGAAGGTTGGGTTACAGCGGAATATGGCATGCTGCCCCGTTCGACCGGTTCACGTATGCAGCGTGAAGCAGCACGTGGTAAACAAGGTGGCCGCACCATGGAAATTCAGCGTCTGATTGGCCGTTCGTTACGTGCTGCCATTGATTTGAAATCACTGGGCGAACGTTCAATTACCATCGACTGCGACGTGATTCAGGCCGACGGTGGCACGCGCACGGCATCCATTACCGGTGCCTACGTCGCGCTGCACGATGCCATCAGCTATCTGCTCAAAAATAAGAAAATCAAAAAGAATCCTTTGTTCGGTCAGGTGGCATCGATTTCTGTCGGTATTCACAACGGCACCCCGGTGCTGGATCTGGACTACGATGAAGATTCATCGGCCGAAACCGATATGAATGTAGTCATGAATGAAGCCGGGGCGTATATTGAATTACAAGGCACGGCAGAAGGTCATGCCTTCCGTGCTGATGAACTGCAATCCATGCTGGATCTTGCCAAGCATGGCATTGAGCAGTTGATGGAAAAACAACGGGAAGCATTGGCGACATCATGAGCCAAATCGTACTGGCCAGTGGTAACCAGGGTAAGTTGCGTGAATTCACGCAACTACTCGCTCCACTGAGCATTGAAGTCCTGACTCAATCTGAGCTCGGTGTCAGTGAGGCTGCTGAGACGGGCCTCAGTTTTATTGAAAACGCCATTATCAAAGCACGCAATGCCTGTGCTCAGACCGGTCTGCCGGCCATTGCCGATGATTCTGGTATCGAAGTCGATGCCTTGCACGGTGCGCCCGGAATTTATTCATCCCGCTATGCCGGTGAACAGGCCAGCGATGCTGACAATATTCAGGCCTTACTGAAAGCCCTGAATGGCGTACCGGCATCTGAACGTAATGCCCGTTTTCAGTGTGTTGTCGTCTATATGCGTCACGCGAAAGATCCGACGCCTTTGATTTGTCAGGGCACCTGGCATGGTCAGATCCTCATGGAAGCAGCGGGTGACGGCGGTTTTGGTTATGACCCAGTGTTTTTTGTCCCTGAAACCGATTGCAGCGCCGCTGAACTGAGCGCTCAGCAAAAACATGCCATCAGCCACCGCGGACAGGCCATGCGTTATTTTATTGAAGAATTTCAATATGCACGGCATCTGCCTTGAGGCGGTGACATTGTGTTTTTTCCACGCGTCTGGCCACTAGCACTGCTACTGCTCGCCTGTCTGCAACTCACAGCCTGTAACAGCCTGCCTTATGCGGAACGCGCCATTACCCCGATTCGTGTTGCTGACTCGGTGCATGAACGCTGGCAACAATCACACCGAAACTTTATCGGTTTTCCAACACCACAGGCCTTCTCAGTCTGCCATGATCTCAGTTGTCACTCCGTCTCTGATCTGAGTCTGAATCACACTGAATGGGGACAGGTTGAACAGCTTTTCTCTGTACAGGCAAACGATGCAGAAAAAGAGCGGGAACAGATTCAGCAGGCTATCGCCCTGCTTGAGCAGATAGTGGGACAAAAAGCCGGAACAGCAAAGGATTTGGCAAAAAACCAACTGACAGGTAGTCGCCAGGGTCAGCTGGATTGCATTGATGAAGCCACCAACACCACGGTCTATCTGCGTATGCTCGAATCGGAAAAATTATTACACTGGCACCAAACTGCCTCACGCACCTCACGTGGCATTTTGATAGGCCGCGCGCCACATAACACGGCGACGATAATTGATCGGCAAACCGCAGTACGCTATGCCGTTGATGCCTGGTATTTTGACAATGGCAAGCCGCCAGCTATTGTCACGCTGAAACGCTGGAAACAAGGCTGGCAACCGGAGTAATTCATGTTCAACTTTACCGCCCTGCCGCCACTGAGCCTCTATATCCACGTGCCATGGTGCGTACGCAAATGCCCGTATTGCGACTTCAACTCGCATACCAGTCCGCAGCAGATCCCTGAACAGGCCTATGTCGATGCCTTGATCCGCGATCTGGAGCAGGAAGTCCCCTTGGTCTGGGGCCGCAGCGTACAGACAATCTTTATCGGTGGTGGTACGCCCAGCCTGCTGTCAGCCGAAGCCTATGATCGGCTTTTCTCGGCCATTCGTGCGCTGGTTCCTTTGCACCCCAACGCGGAGATCACACTGGAAGCCAATCCCGGTACGGTCGAGGCCGAGCGTTTCAAAGACTATTTTGCTGTCGGTATCAATCGTTTGTCGATCGGCATTCAGAGCTTTGATGATGATGCACTGACCAAGCTCGGACGCATTCACGACAGTGCACAGGCCATCCGGGCTGTCGAGGCTGCCCACAAGGCGGGCTATGATAATTTCAACCTGGATTTGATGTTTGGCCTGCCCGGTCAGGATGAAAAAAAGGCGCGCTACGATGTCGATACTGCAATTAGCCTGACACCATCACATATTTCTTATTACCAGCTGACTATTGAGCCCAACACACTGTTTTATGCCCAGCCACCGACCTTACCGGAAGATGATCCGATTTATGACTGGCAGTTAGCCAATCAGGATCGTTTAGCTGAAGCAGGCTACCAACAGTACGAAACCTCGGCGTATGCCAAGGCTGGTCGTCAGTGTCGCCATAATCTGAATTACTGGCAGTTCGGTGATTATCTGGGTATCGGTGCTGGCGCTCACGGCAAAATCAGTAGCGCATCGCCACAGCAGATTGCACGGCGTATTAAGCAGAAACAGCCGCAAGCATTTTTAGATACCGCCGGAACGGATCGCTGTCTGCTGGAAAATGTGCTGGTCGACAGAAGTGAAGTCGGTTTTGAATTTATGCTCAATGCCATGCGCTTACTGGATGGCGTCGCAACGCCGCTGTTCCAGCAGCATACCGGCGTTCCCATCTCGTCCATTAAAGAGCCGCTGCAACAGGCTGAAGAGTTGGGTCTGGTCGAGCATGACATTCATCGTATCCGCCCGACAAACAAAGGTCAGCGTTACCTTAACAGCCTGATTGAGCTATTTCTGACAGCGTAGTATCCTGTCTACAATCACTCAAGGAGCGTATCTATGCCGAAGTTCAGCATATTGATTGCAGGATTGCTGTTGACCCTTTCCAGCGCCCAGGCGGAAGTTATTTCCATTGCTGACCCGCGCTATGATGTCCCCAACGCTGAAGGCGGTGTAGTACGCCCTACCCAGGGGATGAACATGAGCCAGGTAGAGCAGAAGTTCGGCAGTCCGGAAACCAAGGTTCCGGCCGTTGGTGATCCCCCAATCAGCCGCTGGATCTATCCTGATTTCAGCGTCTTTTTCGAATATGACAAGGTTATACACTCCGTCGTAAAACGTGACGATCAGTGATAGTACGGTCGGTTAACGTCTCGTTACTCAAACAGGTTCAACACAACAGTAAAACCGTCGCCACCGGCATTTTTAAACAACCGGTGGCGGGACGCGTTGTTATTAATTCGTTTAATCTCGCCGGCGACCAGCAGGTTGATCTGGTCAATCATGGTGGTGAACACAAAGCCGTTTATGGCTTTGCCAGCGATCATTATGCCTTCTGGCAACAAACACTCACCCAAGACGAATTGCACTACGGCCAATTTGGTGAAAATCTCACCATTGATGGTCTGCATGAAAACATCTTCTGTATTGGCGACCAGTTACAGGTAGGTGATTCCATACTGGAGATTACCCAGCCGCGTGTGCCTTGCTTTAAACTCGGCATCGCTTTTGGCCGTGAGGATATGCCCCGCCTGTTTGTGGAAAATGCCGCTACCGGTATTTATTTTCGGGTCATCGAAACCGGCTCTGTTGCCAGTGGTGATACGGTGAGCCTTCACCAGCCACATCCGGCCAGGCTCAGTGTGCAGCGCCTGTTTAAGGCTTATTTTGATAAAAGCCTGACGGAAGCAGAAAAACTAGCGGTAATGCAGCGGGCTCTTGAGATAGATGCCCTGTCTGTTGAGTGGCGGGAAAAGCTGGAAAGCCGACTGGCTCAGTCCTGAGTCGGTGCTGACTCAATACCCAGAAAACGGCGTAATGCCCATTTCGGCAAGGTTCCTACACGGGCATGGTGTAAGGAATCAGATTCAATGACGATAAGCACCAGAACACTGACCAGCGTCGGTAATATACCCAAGCCACCAATCATGGCGTAAACCGCTTCCTTCATCATGCCGAGATAGGTCTTGCCGAGCCAACCCAGGGTCGACACGGTCACCAACAGCATCAACATCATGAAAAAGAACTTGCTCCAGCGGCGAGCGACTTGCCAGTGTGCCCAAATAAACTCACTGTCTTCCCGCTTAACCTTACCGGAACGGTAATAGGTGTAGGCCAGTGCCGCAAACGAAAGCAGCGGCACCATGACCAGATACTTCATATAGCTCGAACCAAATGTCGCAATCGCGGTAAACAGCAGGATGTGATTACCAATCAGATTACTCAGGAAAATATCGTGCGGCACCTTGGCCGAGGCAATTTCCTGCTCACTGGGCTCAGGCAGTTGACTCACGCTTACTGCACCATATTGCTCAGAATGGCATCACGTACTGATTCCAGATCAGCGGCGACGGTCACAACTGGAGCAGTGCTTTGAGCAATGGCCGTGTCAGGATCTTTCAGACCATGACCGGTCAGTGTGCAGACAATCTTGCTGCCTTCCGGAATCTTGCCTGATTTGATATCACGCAGGGCGCCGGCCAATGAGGTTGCTGAAGCAGGTTCACAGAACACACCTTCTTTTTCCGCCAGCAGTTTTTGCGCGGCGAGAATTTCTTCGTCCGAGCATTCGTCGAACCAGCCTTGAGACTCTTCCTGCACTTTCCAGGCTTTATCCCAGCTTTGTGGGTGACCGATACGGATCGCGGTAGCAACCGTTTCAGGGTTATCAACCATTTCACCGCGCATAAACGGCGCACTGCCAGCCGCCTGGTAACCCAGCATTTTCGGACGTGTCGCTACAATACCGTCTTCAAAGTATTCGCTGTACCCCATCCAGTGAGCAGAGATGTTACCGGCGTTACCGACTGGCAAAGCATGGTAATCCGGAGCGCAGGACAGTTCTTCAACAATTTCAAACGCTGCTGTTTTCTGACCTTGCAGGCGGTATGGGTTAATAGAGTTAACGATGGTGACCGGCGCATGGTCAGCGACTTCTTTAACCAGACGCATGCCTTCGTCAAAGTTGCCTTTGATTTGAATCACAGTGGCACCGTGCATCATCGCCTGAGCCAGTTTGCCTTGGGCAATTTTGCCATCAGGAATCAACACAAACGCCGCAATACCGGCACGGGCGGCATAGGCCGCTGCCGCTGCAGAGGTGTTGCCTGTAGAAGCACAGATAATTGCTTTGCTGCCTTCTTCGACCGCTTTGGTCACGGCCATGGTCATACCACGGTCCTTGAATGAACCAGTCGGGTTCAGACCCTCGAATTTGACGTAAATCTCAACATTCTTACCCAGCTCTTTAGCAATGTGATTCAGCTTGATAAGCGGTGTGTTACCCTCGCCGAGGCTAATCAGGCGAGTATCGTCATTGACCGGCAAACGATCGCGGTAGCGTTCAATCAGTCCAGTGTAACGTGGGCGAAAAGACATAATTCTATCCTCTAAAAAAATTCGGTTTTGGGCTTAGCCGCCCAGTGATTCCATGCGGATCCGCATGATGGAATCCGGTACGGTATCCAGCGCTTCGATCTGCGCAATCGCACGATCCATGTTCTTCTCGACCACGGCTTGGGTCAACATGATGATCGGCACCATACCTTCATGTTCTTCGGGTTGTTTCTGCAGAATGGCTTCGATATTGATGCCTTCCTCGCTCAGAATACGTGTGATATCTGCCAGCACGCCCGGTTTATCCAGCGTTTGGATGCGCAGATAGTAGGACGTGACCACCTCATTCATCGGCAGGATTGGCGTATCTTTCAGGGCATCAGGCTGGAAAGCCAGATGCGGTACGCGGTTTTCCGGATCGGTCGTCAGCGCACGAACAATATCCACGATATCCGCCACAACAGCAGAAGCAGTAGCATCTGAACCGGCACCGGCACCGTAGTACAGAGTCGGCCCAACGGCATCACCCTTCACAACCACAGCGTTCATCACGCCATTTACATTGGCAATGAGGCGTCGCTGTGGGATCAGCGTCGGATGAACGCGCAGTTCAACACCTGAAGCGGTTTTCTTGGCAATCCCCAGATGTTTGATGCGATAGCCGAGTTCGGCCGCATATTGCACATCTTCCTGCGAAATTTTGCTGATACCTTCGGTGTAACACTTGTAATACTGCAGCGGAATACCAAAGGCAATCGACGCCATGATGGTCAGTTTATGCGCAGCATCAATACCTTCAATATCGAAAGTCGGATCGGCTTCGGCATAGCCTAATGCCTGTGCTTCTGCCAGCACATCGGCAAAATCACGGCCTTTTTCGCGCATTTCGGTCAGGATGAAGTTACCTGTTCCGTTGATGATGCCTGCCAGCCATTCAATACGGTTACCGGCCAGACCTTCGCGCATCGCTTTAATGATTGGAATACCACCAGCAACTGCCGCCTCAAAGGCAATGGTGACGCCTTTTTCCTGCGCCAGCGCAAACAGTTCATTACCGTGCATCGCGATCAGAGCTTTGTTGGCGGTGACCACGTGTTTGCCATTTTCAATAGCTTGGGTCACCAGATCTTTAGCAATACCGGTACCACCAATCAGTTCAACAACGATCTGAATATCAGGATCGTTAATCACCTCAAAAGCATCATCTGTCAGGTTGATGTTTGAGGTATCGCAACTCTTCGGTTTATCCAGATCACGGTCAGCCGCACGATAAATTTCAATATCTCGGCCGGCACGACGACTAATCTCACGTGAGTTCCGGGTCAGCACATTGACGGTACCACTACCGACCGTGCCCAGACCCAGGATGCCGATTTTTACTGATTGCACACAGCCCCCTAAGCTTTTCTCATCATGTCACGGATCCCGCGGATCGCCTGACGTGTACGGTGTTCATTTTCTATCAAGCCGAAGCGAACGTATTCATCGCCGTATTCACCAAAGCCGATACCTGGTGAGACAGCCACTTTCGCTTCCTTGAGTAATTTTTTACTGAATTCGAGCGAGCCCATTTCGCGGTAACGCTCAGGAATGCGCGCCCAGACAAACATGGTGGCTTTCGGTTTATCAACCTGCCAGCCAATCGCATTAAGGCCATCGCAAAGCACATCACGACGGTTTTTATAGGTCTTCACAATTTCTTCAACGCAGTCCTGCGGGCCTTCCAGCGCTGTAATCGCCGCAACCTGAATCGGCGTAAACATGCCGTAATCAAGGTAGGACTTCATGCGTGCCAAGGCCGCGACCAGTGTCGCGTTACCGGACATAAAGCCCACACGCCAGCCCGGCATATTATAAGTTTTCGACAGAGTGTAGAACTCAACAGCCACTTCTTTTGCACCGGGCACCTGCAGAATTGACGGCGCTTTATAACCATCAAAGCAGATTTCACCGTAGGCCAGATCGTGGACTACCCAAATCTGATGTTCCTTGGCAAAGGCCACGATGCGCTCAAAGAAATCCAGTTCAACACACTGTGTCGTCGGATTACCCGGGAAGTTCAGCACCAGCATTTTTGGCTTCGGCCATGAGTCTTTGACTGACTTTTCCAGTTCAGCAAAGAAGTCGACATCCGGCGTCAGCGGTACGTGACGAATATCAGCACCGGCAATAACAAAGCCGTATGGGTGAATCGGATACGCCGGGTTCGGCACCATCACGGCGTCGCCGGGTGCCATGGTAGCCAGAGCCAAGTGCGCCAAGCCTTCTTTAGAACCGATAGTGACGATACATTCACTATCCGGATCCAGATCGACATCAAATTTGCGTTTGTACCAGTCGGCGCAGGCTTTGCGCAGACGCGGAATACCCCTGGATACCGAGTAACGGTGGGTATCCGGCCGCTGGGCCGCCTCGACCAGCTTATCAACAATATGGGCCGGCGCCGGTTTATCCGGATTCCCCATACCAAAGTCGATAATATCCTCGCCACGCGCACGTGCTTTTGCTTTCAAATCATTTACAATGTTGAAAACATATGGCGGGAGGCGTTTGATTCTCGGAAACTCGTCGTTCAACTGAATACCTGCGATTAGCTAAAACTGTCGGCAAACTAAGCAAAATAACTGAAATTCATCAACACTTCAAATTCATTTATCAGAAGCGGAAACCATGAGCGAACAAGACGTATTCTACAACACCATCCTTGAAGAAATGGACAGCGGTAAGCTCGTCTTACCCACCCTTCCGGAAGTTGCCCTGCAAGTGAGGGAAGTCGTTGACGACCCTGATGCCACTGCCGCACAACTGGCCGATATCATTGTCACTGATGCCGCCTTGTCAGCCCGTTTATTAAAAGTGGCTAACAGCCCTTTATATCGTGGCCGGGTTCAAATCGACAGCATCCAAATGGCCGTCTCCCGTCTTGGTCTGGGCATGGTGCGCAACCTGGTCACCAGTCTGGTGATGGAACAAATGTTCCAGGCCACCAACAACCGCCTCGACAAACGTCTGCGCGAGCTGTGGGAGCAAAGCACCAAAGTGGCGGCAGCGTCGCAGGTTATCGCCAGTAAACTGCCAGGCATCAAAACGGATGAGGCCATGCTGGCGGGTCTGATCCACGCTATCGGTGTCTTACCGATTCTGATGAAAGCGGAAGAAGACGGCGATCTTATCAGAGACAGCAAGAAACTGGATCATATGATTTCGAATCTTTATCCGAAACTGGGCGCCAATATTCTGAGCAGCTGGGACTTCCCTGAAAACCTGGTTGAAGTAGCTCAGGAGCATGCCAATCTTAACCGTAACAGCGGTGACAAAGGCCCCGATCTGATTGACGTCGTTCAGGTCGCTGTACTGCAAAGCCAAATGGGAACAGACAAAGCACTGGATCCAGTCAGCCTGAATAAAGTCATTGCGTTCGAAAAAGTCGGTGCCGACACCGGCTTCAGTGTTGAAGAGTTAGACGAAAACAGCGAGGAATATCTGGAAGCTTTGGCCTTATTTAACATGGCCTAAGCTTTAAAGGGGGCCAAGGCCCCCTTAATCATAAGTTATGTTACAGCCCTCATTTTCAATGACTGTTTCCCCTATGCGAGCTCTGCTCGTAACACTGTTTATTATTCTGGCTGCAGGCTGCCAGAGTAGTCCGCCACGAACAAGCCCCAGCGGCCCGGTGAGTGCTACAGCAGCGGATGCCAGTCAACAAGCTACACTACAACAACTCTATGACCAGCATAAAAAATGGCGAGGAACGCCCTACCGTCTGGGTGGACAAAGTCGAACTGGCATTGATTGTTCTGGCTTTGTGCAGACCACATTTATGGATCAATTCGGTATAGCCCTGCCCCGCACCACCCGACAGCAAATCGATGCCGGTGAACAGATAGGTAAAGCGGATTTACAGGCCGGGGATCTGGTCTTTTTCCGTAACGGTCAGCATGTCGGTATCTACCTGGAAGAAGATAAATTTCTGCATGCCTCGACCCGACTTGGCGTCACCATTTCCAGCATGAATAACGTCTACTGGTCGCGTAAATATTGGCGCTCAATTAGAGTACAATCGCGGCATAAAGCCCGCTGAAATTGATCACGGGCGACCCAAAGGAGGCTTAGCCGTGCCACGTTTTGTTTCCCTGACCTCTCTGATATGCAGCGCATTGTTATTTGCCAACACCGCTCTGGCTGACACACCTAACCTGCAGCCGGGCTTATGGGCCTATGACACCGTTTCCACTGTCGAAGGGCCGGTCAATCTGCCGCCACAAAACATGACCAATAAGGAGTGCCTGACCCAGGAAGACCTGAATAAAGGTGTCGATATGCTCAATATTCCTGAGCAATGTACTTTGACCCAGACTGATATTGGTCGTGAACGGGCGGACTTTGCTGCTACCTGTACGATGGGCGGCATGAACTCAGTCTATAAAGGCCACAGCAACTTCTATGGTGATCATCTGCAAGGCCAGATGCGCAGTGAAACTGATACCCCGCTTGGCAAGATGATCATGAATATGAACTTCAAAGCCAAACGGGTTGGTGAATGCTGAACCGCTAATTAATTACCTTCTGAACGGTAAATTGTCTCGTATTCAGGGTTTTCCAGTCGTGGATCATCGGCATTCAGGCACTGGAAGGTCACGTCATAGCTGTAACGTACCCTGTGTTGTTTGAAGACCTTGGTGACCAGCATCTTCTTGCCCTGCTCGTTGCAGTGATTCTCAGCCAAACCGAGCGCAGTGCCTTTTGCCACGGTTTCATCCAAATCATCGGCTGAAATCGTGTAAGTGTCGGCGCTTAGACTGCGGACACCGGAGGTTTTGACGCCACAGGCGCTGACAAGACTGACAGCCAGTACAGTGGTAACTAAAGCGATTGTTTTCATTGCCATACCTCGATTGATAAAGCGTGTTTTTAATGTGCGCATTATCAATTTATGTTGTGTCGGACACAATGATATTTTGATTTATTTCAGTATCTTCAAACTTGAGCCTTTCCACTCAAAGCTTAGTAGATTTAATTTCGCCTTAATGGCGAGTCAGGGATTTGCGCGGCCAAATCCCTAACAACCCTAGGCCGCCCCACTGTGCTGGCCTGCGGCTCCACTGCGTTGCTCACTTTGGCTGGCGTCTGGTCAAAACTCGCTACGCTCAAACACTGACCAGCCGTTATCCAGCCAAAGCTCCGCTACTCGTCAGCACAGACGGGTAAGAAGGGTTACTTTTCATCCCGTTGTATTGCCGCCAGAAATTGAGCTTGTTTGATGGGGGAAGTGGTCGAGTGTCTGAGCGTAGCGAGTTGTCGACCACGCCATCAAACAAGGTTAATTTTTGGATGAAGGCAATATCGGGTGCCTTTTTCTTTGGTTCGTTTCTTTTGGGCAAACAAAAGAAATGAACGCCCCGCGCGGCAGCGTTGGCCTTTAAGAAAAAACGGCCTAGTAATCCTCGCTAACCTAAATTAATCCTAAAAATAGAAACGCAACCACTCAGTCACTACCGCTGCCCCTGAAGGTGTGAACGTCCACAGCAGTGCCGCAATATTCAAGAATACCGTTATAAAAAACACGACTCGAAACGACGTCTTACTGGATTTATGTCGAAGAATAGCCTGTGCGATCAATGCTCCCGGCCAGCCCCCAATTAACGCTAGAAAATGTAATGTACTCTCGGGCGTTCGCCACCGACCATTTCTAGCAGCAGATTTATCCTTCCAGTAAAACATCAACGTGATAAAGCTGGCCACCAAATATAACCAAAAGATCGGAGCCGGTAATTTAACTGTAAATACGAGAATGCTAACTGCTATCAAAAATACCGTGGAGATAAGGACGGCAAGTGAGGTACTTGGCCTCTTCGTTTTACGTTTGAGTTTCTCGCCGTCAAACGTCGCGTCAACAGCACATAGGCGGTTTTGCTTATCTTTGGAGAGCGTATAGACAACAGACTCACCTCTTTCTGGTGTTCTGCTTCGTTGTTGGAGCGATGTGATATGCAGAAAGACATCTTTGCCACCGCTGTTAGGCGTAATGAAGCCGAAGCCTTTCTCTTCATTCCAGTTTTTGATTATTCCTTTTCTTCTTACCGCCATTGCTTATCCCTGGCTGGCGCTCTTCATAAGAACGACGTGAAACAAAAGTATTGGCGGGGAAGAGCCCCGCCAAACTTAAAACAGTCTGTTGAGACTTATTCCGGACGCATATGCGGGAACAGCAGTACATCCCGAATCGACGGCGAGTCCGTCAACAGCATGACCAAGCGGTCAATACCAATCCCCTCACCGGCTGTCGGCGGCATACCGTATTCCAAAGCACGGATATAGTCGGCGTCAAAGTGCATGGCTTCATCATCACCCGCATCTTTCTCCGCCACCTGAGCCTGGAAGCGTTCTGCCTGATCTTCGGCGTCATTCAGTTCCGAGAAGCCATTGGCGATTTCACGACCACCGACAAAAAACTCAAAACGATCGGTCACAAACGGATCGTTATCACTGCGACGTGCCAACGGTGACACTTCGGTTGGATACGCAGTAATAAAGGTCGGATCCATCAAACGGTGTTCGACGGTTTTCTCGAAGATTTCGATTTGTATCTTACCGAGGCCATAGCTGTCTTTGAGTGGAATCGACAGGCTTTCCGCCACTTTCCGAGCTGCTTCCAAGGAGTCGAGTTGTTCTACTTTCAGCTCAGGGTTGAAGTGCAGAATCGACTCTTTCACCGACATACGAATAAACGGTTTACCGAAATCGATATCCAGACCCTGATAGTGCACCTGTGAAGTACCCAGCACATCCTGAGTCACGGTACGTAGCATCTCTTCGGTCAGATCCATCAGATCGTTGTAATCCGCATAGGCCTGATAGAACTCAACCATGGTGAATTCCGGGTTATGGCGGGTCGACAGACCTTCGTTACGGAAGTTACGGTTGATTTCGAACACGCGCTCAAAGCCCCCCACCACCAGACGCTTGAGGTAAAGCTCCGGCGCAATACGTAGGAACAGATCCATATCCAGCGCATTGTGGAAAGTGGTAAACGGTCTTGCTGTCGCACCGCCGGGAATGGCCTGCATCATTGGTGTTTCGACTTCAAGGTAGTCTTTGCTCATCAAAAAGCGACGCACGCCATCGATAATGCGGGTACGCAGACGAAACACATCGCGGCTGGCCTCGTTCATGATGAGATCAACATAGCGCTGACGGTAACGGGTTTCCTGATCAGACAGACCGTGGAATTTTTCCGGCAGAGGTCGCAGCGACTTGGTCAGCAGACGTACATTGTCGACCAGTACCGTTAACTCGCCTTTTTGCGTGCGGAACATCACACCTTCCGCGGCAATAATGTCACCTAGGTCCCAACGCTTAAACTCGGCGTAAACACCTTCCGGCAGATCATCACGCTTCACATAGAGCTGCATGTCACCGGACATATCACGAATGTTGGCAAAGCTGGCCTTACCCATAACCCGCTTGGTCATCATGCGACCGGCGATTTGCACCCGACGTGGGTTTTCTTTCAGGTCTTCAGCCGATGTCTCAGCATACTCGGCGTTCAACTCGGCATTCATCACATTGCGACGAAAATCATTCGGGAAGGCGTTGCCCTGCTCACGCAGTTCGCCCAATTTTTCGCGACGCTGCGCGATCAGTCGATTTTCGTCCAGTTCGAGTTCGTTTTCGTTGCTCATGCTTATAATCCTGATTTCAGCGATGCTTCGATGAATTGATCCAAATCACCATCCAGCACAGCTTGAGTATTGCCGGTTTCAACATTGGTACGCAGATCTTTAATGCGTGACTGATCCAGCACATAGGAGCGGATCTGGCTGCCCCAGCCAATGTCCGATTTCGACTCTTCAGCCGCTTGTTTGACTTCGTTTTGTTTCATCAACTCCAGCTCGTACAGTTTTGCACGCAGCTGGTTCATGGCGCGGTCACGGTTCTGATGCTGTGACCGTTCGGTCTGACATTGCACCACCGTGTTGGTCGGTACGTGGGTGATCCGCACCGCTGAGTCCGTGGTGTTTACGTGCTGACCACCGGCACCACTGGAGCGATAAGTATCGACACGCAAATCGGCCGGGTTGATTTCTATCTCAATAGTGTCATCCACTTCCGGGTAGACAAATACCGAGGCAAATGAGGTATGACGACGGGCGCCAGAGTCAAATGGCGATTTACGTACCAGACGGTGAACACCGGTCTCGGTTCGCAACATGCCGTAAGCATATTCACCCTCAAAACGCACCGTGGCACTCTTGATACCGGCGACCTCACCGGCGGAGACTTCCATCAGTTCGACTTTGTAATCGTGATCTTCACCCCAACGCAGATACATACGCAGCAGAATATTGGCCCAGTCCTGTGCTTCTGTACCGCCAGAGCCTGCCTGAATATCAAGATAGGCGCTGTTTTTATCCTGAGCACCAGAGAACATGCGCTGGAATTCGAGTTTTTCCAGACCTTTTTCCAGTTCGTCCAGATCAGCCAGGACGGCATTAAAGGTGTCCTGATCGTTTTCTTCTGCCGACAATTCCAGTAGGTCCTGCGCATCATCGAGTGTGTCGCGGTGTTTGGATAAAGTGGAAACAATTTTTTCGAGGCTGGCGCGTTCCTGTCCCAGCTTCTGTGCACGTTCCGGATCATCCCAGACATTGGGAGATTCGAGTTCGCGCGTGACTTCAATTAAGCGTTCGGACTTGTCATCGAAGTCAAAGATACCCCCTGAGATCGTCACTGCGATCACGAAGGTCTTTAATACGTTGTAATGGAGCGCCTAGTTCCAAGGGTAACCTCTGAGTCATTGATTAAACGTCCGGTAAATCACCGGAAAAACGCCATATTGTAACGGATTTATGGCTTTGTTTTAACGTTTAGGCAGGAAGCGTGTCGGATCGACCGGCTTACCGTTACGTCGAATCTCGAAATGCAATTGATCGCGCTGAGTACCGGTTCGTCCCATCAGGGCAATTTTCTGACCGGCAGTGACAATTTCACCTTCTTTTACCAACAATTTCTCACTGTGAGCATAGGCGCTCAGGTAGACATCATTATGCTTAATAATCAACAGGTTGCCATATCTAGGCAGGCCATTTCCGCTGTAGACCACTTTGCCTGAAGCTGCGGCAATAATGTCCTGCCCGGCTTTACCGGCGATATCTATGCCTTTGCGGCCCGGACTACTTTCAGAGTAGGTTGAGACCACAGGTCCACTGGTAGGCCAGCGCCATTGCAGATTCTGACTACCGACAAATTTCGGCTGGCTTGCTGTCGGCGCTGGTTTGACAGCTTGTGTCGTCGTTTTTGGCGCAGGAGTAGTTGTCTTGGGTGCAGGTGCCGGTTGAACCGGTTTACTCTGCGCCGGTGGTCGGCTTACCGGCGCAGTGGCCGTCCTTGATGGTGGTGCCGTGAAGCGAAGCTTCTGACCGACATAAATCGTGTAGGGGGAGCGAATACCGTTGCTTCTGGCAACATCTTTATAGTCCATGCCATAGCGCCAGCTGATGGAGTAGAGCGTATCGCCTTTTTTTACGGTGTAATAACTGGGTGCCGGGCTTATCTTGCGCTGTTTGTTGTTGTAGTCGTAGCTACCGACCGGTGCAACAGCTCTTCCACCGCCGCCACATGCGGTTAGTCCGAAAATCAACAGTAGCGGCAGAATCCAATTCATGGTTTAAGCAAATATCAAATAGCCCGTTACCAACATTAACACCGTAAACCAGCCAATACGGTCAATCCATTCATGCAGGCTGGCCTCCAATTGCGCGCCGCCCCAGCGCATCAGTCCTGCTACCAGGAAAAAGCGCATACCTCGTCCGATTAGGGAACCAATGATGAAAGGCAGCAGTAACATATTGGCAGCCCCGGCCGCGATAGTAAAAATTTTATAGGGAATCGGCGTGAAACCTGCCACAAAGATCGCCCAAATCCCCCATTTATCGAACCAGTCAGTTGCCTGCTCGTAGGCATGCATATAGTCCAATGAAATCAGCCAAGGTTCCGCCACTTGAAAGGCAAATAAACCAATAGCGTAGCCCAGTAAGCCACCGAGTACCGAACTGATGGTCGTCAGCGCCGCATAAAACCAGGCACGCTCGGGTTTGGCCAGGCTCATTGGTGCCAGCATTACATCAGGTGGCACTAAGAAACAGGATGATTCGGTAAAACTGACCAGCGCCAGCCAGTAACTGGCATACTTGTGACGAGCCCAGACCATGGCCCGGGCATAAAGACCTGAAAACAAACGCATCAGATCTGACCGCTCAGCAAGGGTACAAAACTAACTGGATCGAGTTCTGTTTCTTCATAGCGATCGTCAATTCGGTCAATAACCCGCAATGATTGTCTGCCGCTGCCACCGACCGGAATCACCATTCGCCCACCGGGCGCTAATTGGCGCAATAGTTCCTGCGGCACCTGCTCCGGCGCGCAGGTCACAATAATGCCATCATAGGGCGCATACCATTCCCAGCCCCAACTGCCGTCACTGTGTTTGAGTTTGATATTGTTCAGTTTGAGTTGATAAAAACGCTCACGCGCCTGATTTTGTAACGGTGCGATGCGTTCCACACTGAAAACACGATCCACCAGTTTGGATAAAACCGCGGTCTGATAACCCGAGCCGGTGCCGACTTCCAGCACCTTCTCACGGAGCCCGCCTTCAAGCAATATCTCGGTCATCTTGGCGACAATATAGGGTTGGGAAATTGTTTGCCCATGCCCTATCGGTAAGGCTGTATCTTCATAAGCGCGGCTTGCCAACGCTTCGTCGACAAACAAATGCCGCGGCATTTCCCGAATCACTGATAAAACCTCAGCGTTTTCGATGCCCCGCTCCTGTAAACGCGACACCAGCCTGTCGCGGGTGCGCTGCGAAGTCATGCCGATACCGCGGTAATCCGTGTTCATCTCAGCAATCTTTTAACCAGCGGGCGACACCGTCGATAGCGTCATAGCGAGTCAGATCAATCTGTAATGGCGTGACTGACACAGCGCCACGACGAATGGCATCAAAGTCCGTGCCGGGGCCTGCATCTTCTTCCTCACCGGCAGGACCTATCCAGTACATAGGCCGACCACGCGGATCAAATTCCTTGATGACTGGCTCGGCCTTATGTCGATGCCCCAGACGGGTACTTTCGATACCTGTAATCTGGTCAATCGGCAGGTCCGGCACATTCACGTTTAGGATGGTATCAGCCGGCAGCGAAGAGTCTTTAAGCCGTGACACCAGCTTTTGCGCGACCCATGCCGCTGTTTCGTAATGGGTGCCGGTATGGGACGTCAGTGAAATGGCAATTGCAGGAAGACCGAGGAACCGCCCTTCCATCGCGGCGGCCACGGTGCCTGAATAGAGCACATCGTCGCCGAGGTTAGCACCGGCATTAATGCCAGACACCACCATATCGGGCTCTTCGTCTAACAGGCCGGTTATCGCCAGATGCACACAATCTGTTGGTGTACCTTCAACGCGGTATACACCGTCTTCCTGCTTGTCGAGGCGTAGCGGATTTTCCAGGGTCAGTGAATTACTTGCACCACTGCGGTTTCTGTCCGGAGCCACCACGGTGATTTCACCAAAATTCTGTAATGCATCGGCCAGGGTACGAATGCCCTGAGCCATGTAACCGTCATCATTGCTGATCAGGATTTTCATTATCGTTATAGCCTGCTTGGAGCTTTCAATTGCGCGCCCAATATCTTAGCAAGAATGTGGACTGTTCGTGATAAAAAAGGCATCCGAAGATGCCTTTTTTATCCGTCATTTATTTTTCCAGTAACACGTTCTTTGACTGGCCACCACCGTAGCTGTAGAACTGCATCGGTTCGCCGCCCGGGGTGACTTTAACCGCGCAGTACTTGAACTCGGGGATCTTGGCCGCCGGATCCAGCGCCGCATTGGACAATTTGTTGACCGCCGCTTCGTAGTAACAGAAGGCCATAAATACGGCTCCGGTCGGTACGCCGATGTCAGCACGGGCAATCACTGACACACTGCCACGACGGGTCGACAGGGTAATCATTTCACCCGGTTTTACCCCCATTTCATCTAGCGTGATCGGGTTCACTGTCGCAACCGCTTCCGGTTCCAGCGAGTCGAGAACATTGGAACGACGTGTCATCGAACCGGTATGCCAGTGCTCCAACATCCGTCCGGTAATCAAAACAAACGGGTACTCTTCATCTGGACGTTCATCCGGAGGAACGATATCCGCTGGCATAAACAAGCCACGTCCATCAGTGGTCGGGAAGCGATCGGTAAAGATGACCTCTTCACCCGGATCACCCTCGTTTTCACATGGGTAAACCACGCTGTGCTGGGTTTCCAGACGTTCCCAGGTAATACCGGCCATTGACGGTACGGCTTTACGGATTTCTGCGAACACATCAGCAGGGCCTTTGTAATCCCAGGCAAGACCAATACGCTTGGCCAGTTCCTGAATAATCCACAGATCCTGACGGGCATCGCCCGGTGGATCAATGGCCTGACGACCCAATTGCACCAGACGATCGGTGTTGGTGAAAGTACCTGTTTTTTCAGGGAAACCTGAAGCCGGCAGCACCACATCAGCAAGGTAGGCGGTTTCGGTCAGAAAGATATCCTGCACCACCAGGTGTTTCAGTTCAGACAAAGCCTGACGGGCATGGTTGGCATCCGGGTCTGACATCGCCGGGTTTTCACCCATGATGTATAGACCATGCAGTTTACCGGCATGGATAGCATCCATGATTTCAACCACGGTCAGACCGGATTTCGGACTGATTTCACCGCCCCAGAGTTGTTCCAGATGGCTGCGAGCTACTTTGTCTTCGACTTTGTAGTAGTCAGGAAGACGCATCGGGATAAGCCCCATATCAGACGCGCCCTGTACATTGTTCTGACCACGCAGTGGATGCAGGCCGGTGCCCGGACGACCAATCTGACCTGTCATCAGCGCCAGTGAAATCAGGCAGCGGGCATTATCGGTACCATGGACATGCTGAGATACGCCCATACCCCACAGAATCATCGATGCTTTCGATGTCGCATAGAGTCGAGCCACTTCACGCAGTTTCTCTGCCGGAATACCACAGACCGGCTCCATCAGTTCTGGTGAGTATTTAGCGAGATGCTTCTGCATGGCTTCAAAGCCAACCGTGCGATCAGCAATGAATTTCTTATCGACCAGTCCTTCTTCGACGATGACATGCATGATCGCATTCAGCATCGGTACGTCAGAACCAGGCTTGAACTGCAGGTGATGTGCCGCTTCACGCGCCAGCTCAGTACCACGAGGGTCCATGATGATGAGTTTGGTGCCCTTACGTGCTGCGTTCTTCATCCAGGTCGCGCCGACAGGATGGTTTACCGTCGGGTTGGCACCGATGATGACCACGACTTCGGCTTTATCGACATCCTCTACCGGGTTGGATACAGCACCAGAGCCCAGACATTCAAGCAAGGCCACCACCGATGAGGCGTGACACAGGCGGGTACAGTGATCGACGTTATTGGTTTTGAAACCCACACGCACCAGCTTCTGGAACAGATACGCTTCTTCATTACTGCCTTTGGCACTCCCAAAGCCAGCCAGGGCATTCGGACCGTCATTCTCGCGGATATCGACCAGACCTTTGGCAGCCACGTCCAATGCTTCTTCCCAGGTCGCTTCACGGAAGACTTTGTAGATGTCATTCGGATCCATATCGAAGTCACCGGATTTCGGTGCATCGTCACGACGGATCAATGGTTTGGTCAGGCGATGTGGATGGTGAACATAGTCAAAACCATAACGGCCTTTGACACACAGACGACCGTGGTTAGCCGGACCATCACGGCCTTCGACAAAGAGGATCTTGTTGTCCTTGATGTTGTAAGTCAGCTGACAACCAACGCCGCAGTAAGGACAGACTGAGTCCACTTGCTTATCCGGCACAACCATTGCCACATCATCAGCTGGCATCAAAGCACCGGTCGGACAAGCCTGTACGCACTCACCACAGGCAACGCAGGAGCTTTCCCCCATCGGATCATCAAGATCAAACACGATTTCAGTGTGATGACCACGCATGGCCAGACCGATAACATCGTTATTCTGCTCGTCGCGGCAGGCGCGCAGACAGCGGGTACATTGGATACAGGCATCCATATTGACCGCAATCGCCGGATGCGAGATATCCGCCAGAGGCTGCTTGCGCGGTTTGAATCGTGGTGTGCTGACGTCCAGTTTGCCAGCCCAGTAGTCCAGCTCTGAATTCAGCGTGTGGGCCTGCTCAGAAACATCAGACTTGAGCAGTTCCAGTACCATTTTCTGGGATTTAACTGCCCGGTCGCTTTTCGAGTCGACCTTCATTCCCTCACTGGGGTAACGGCAGCAGGATGGTGCCAATACACGCTCACCATCAATTTCAACCATACAGGCACGGCAGTTACCATCCTGGCCCTGACGTTCGGAATAACACAGGTGTGGAATTTCAACGCCATGGCGCTGCGCTGCCTGCAGGATAGTTTCGCCCTGTTCAGCAAAGACCTTTTCACCGTTGAGATCAAAGGCAATCAGTTCACTGTCGACTTCTGGATTGATAGCCATTATTTCAACTCCTCAGGGAAGTACTTGATGACGCAGCGCAGCGGATTCGGCGCTGCCTGTCCCAGACCACAAATCGAGGCATCCACCATGACTTGTGATAACTCTTCCATCAAGTTCTGATCCCACTGTTTTTCTTTCATCAGGGTGACCGCTTTCGATGTACCCACGCGGCATGGTGTGCATTGACCGCAGGATTCATCTTCAAAAAATTTCATCGCGTTGACCGCAAGATCTCGCGCCTTATCTTTATCGGAAAAGACAACCACCGCCGCCGAGCCAATAAAGCAGCCATATTCATTCAGCGTGTCGAAATCGAGCGGAATATCCCCCATCGTCGCAGGCAAGATGCCGCCAGAGGCTCCCCCTGGGAAGTAACCGTAGAATTCATGGCCTTCTTGCATGCCACCGCAGTACTCATCAATCAGCTCACGCATGGTGATACCAGCCGGTGCCAGATGCACGCCGGGGTTATTGACGCGGCCACTGACTGAGAATGAGCGCAGTCCTTTTCGACCATGACGGCCATGGTTGGTCAGACACTCCGGACCTTTTTCGAGAATGTCACGTACCCAGTACAAAGACTCCATGTTGTGTTCGAGCGTCGGTCTGCCAAACAAACCTACCTGAGCCACAAACGGCGGACGCAGACGCGGCATGCCACGCTTACCTTCGATGGATTCGATCATCGCCGATTCTTCACCACAGATATACGCTCCGGCGCCACGACGCAGATGAATTTTCGGCATATCGGCAACCGGTGGATTCGCCAGCAGCTTGGCAATTTCGGCTTCAAGCATTTCACGAATCGCCGCGTATTCGTCACGCAGGTAGATATAGATTTCGTCGATACCGACCGCCCAGGCCGCAATCAGCGTGCCTTCGAGGAAACAGTGCGGATCACGATCCAGATAGTATTTGTCTTTAAATGTGCCCGGTTCGCCTTCGTCAATATTGACCGCCATTAAACGCGGTGCAGGCTGATCACGGACGATACGCCATTTACGGCCAACCGGGAAACCGGCACCACCCAGTCCACGCAAGCCTGAGTCGTCCATCGTGTCGAGCACTTTGTTTACATCGTATTGACCTTCCCGGCACAGGCGATAGGTGTTGTAGCCGCCTTGAGCAACATAGGTTTCAAACAGCAACGGTTCGATAACTTCCGGTTTGGTCTGTTTATTTTCAACCAGTTTGATGACCTGTTCGGTCTGCGCCTGTTCAACCGGATTCATGCCTACAACAGCCACCGGCGCTTTATCACAGCGACCAACACAGGGCACACGCTGAACACGGACATCGCTGCCCAGCCCTTTTTCCAGGGAGTCGATCAGCTCTTCAGCACCAAGCATTTCACAGGTCATTGACTCGCAGACGCGTACCGTCAACGCTGGCGGTGGTGTCTGATCTTCTTTCACCACATCAAAATGATGGTAAAAGGTAGCAACTTCATAGACTTCGGCACGCGACAATTTCATCTCGTAGGCCAAAGCCACCAGATGCGCTGCTGAAATATGATGATAGCTGTCCTGAATTTTGTGCAGATGCTCAATAAGCAGATCTTTCTGTCTGGATTCATCGCCCAGCAAGGCCTGCACATCGGCTAGTGCCTTGGGATCTACCTGCCTGCCCTTGTTTACTGCGCGTGGAATCTTGAGTTCCTGCCCCAGCTTTTGAGCACTGATTCGCTGCCCACTCATGAAAAAGGCCTCTCTCTAAATCTTATATGCCGTCTTTGGCTTTTCGTTCTAAAAAAACAGACAAAAACTAGCATGGCTAAGTTTTGCTGTGAAGGCGTTCAACTGGAATAAGTCACGGCAAAACAAGAGTTTGCTTTGTTTTGGTGCATATAAAAGTCCGAGTTTTGCACCTAAAACATGCAAAATTACAGTTTAGGCCGTCACTCATCGCCAACCTAAACCTAGGTGGTTTTATAAGTCTTTGATATCACTAAAAAGTAGTAGAGAGGAACAAAATCAGGCAAAAAACTGATTTATTTAAGAAAATAAATTGCTCTTAAATGCATAACTGGCTACTGACAACCAAAAATTATGCACATTTGCGCAAAATTAGTCGTTTCGATCGGCGTCTCTAGCCTGTTCACGGACTTGTTTGAGCCACAAATCATGGTGCTGCTCAGCCCAGGCAACATCAACCTGTCCACCAGTCATGCCTTCAAGCGCCCCTTCAGTACCGAGGGTGCCAATGTAAATATGGCCAAAGGAAAACGCTACCAGAATTAGCGCTGTTATAAGATGTATGACATGTGCCAACTGAATAACTTCACGCTCCTGGCCAAAGTTAGGAAAATCCAGAACCAACCCTGACAGACAGAGCGCCACACCGGCAGTCGCCAAAGTCCAGAACCACATTTTTTCCCCGGCATTGAGCTTTTCGGCGGAAGGATGCTTATCACCAATCATACCGCCATAGGCTTTAAACCACTCCAGATCAATACGATTGAGAAAATTGTGTTTAAACCAGATCACCACCATGATGAACAGGCAGACCATAAATGCCGGTCCCAATACATTGTGGGTAAGCTTGGCAATATCCGCATAGATGCCGAAGCCTTCGTGACCCAACACTGGTATCAACACCAGTCGTCCGTAGAGCAGACTAAGGCCGGTAATACCGAGGATCACGAACAATACGGCCGTGGTCCAGTGCAAAAAACGTTCATTCACGCTCCAGCGCTCAATGGTTTCGCCAGTACGTGGATGCGTCATTTTGACTTGCCCACGCCAGAGATAAAAGGCGCTCAAAGCCAATAACACAGCAATCAACAACCAACTGCCGTAGGTTGCCATCGGCCCGTTACGTAGCTGCCGCCAGTTTTCACCACTACCTTGTATCAATTCATTGGTTTCGCGGCCTGTGACAGCACTGTAGCCTTCATTACCCTGTCTGACCTGCCGCCAGGTATCGGCACGGGGATTGGTCGCTTCTGCAGCCGTTTCTGCATCAACTACGCCCGTTGCCAAGTAACCACTCAAGGGAAGAACAAAAATCGCGACCAGCATCAAGACGCCGGTCCACAACATCACTTTTTTACGTTTTGCTGAAGCCTGTGCCGCTGCCATATCCCCTCCGCTAGCGGTCGGTTTGAACCTGAGTAAATCGTTTCGCCAACACCTCGGCACGTTCTTCGGCAGATAAGGCATGCTCGTCTTTACCGCCCTTGTAGACACCTGGCTCATGCAGGGTCACATCGGTATCTTCATAGCACGCACTTAAGCTCAGCAAAGCAATCATGATAAGAGTGTGTTTCATCACGTGTCCGCCCATGATTCAGTCTTTGTAGGCTGTATTCCAGCCCCAGTTATCCGGACGACCACCACGGCGTACCACACGGCTACGGAACAGATCGGCAACAATATCGCCGTCACCGGCCAACAGGGCTTTGGTTGAACACATTTCAGCACACAACGGCAGTTTGCCTTCCGCCAAACGGTTACGACCATATTTATCGAGTTCTTCCTGAGAATTATCTTCTTCAGGGCCACCTGCACAGAACGTGCATTTATCCATCTTGCCGCGGGCACCGAAAGCCCCTTCCTGTGGATACTGCGGCGCACCAAACGGGCAGGCATAGAAGCAATAACCACAACCGATACAAATATCCTTGTCATGCAAAACCAGACCGTCTTCAGTGGTGTAGAAGCAATCCACCGGACATACTGCCTGACACGGCGCATCACTGCAGTGCATGCAGGCGACAGAAATCGACTTTTCCTCTGGCAGGCCATCATCAATCGTCACCACGCGACGACGATTCACGCCCCAGGGCACTTCATGCTCGTTTTTACAGGCGGTGACACAGGCGTTGCACTCTATACAGCGCTCGGCGTCACATAAAAACTTCATTCGAGCCATGTTTCAATCTCTCCCGTCTTATGCTGCACGAACCCGACACAAAGAAACCTTGGTTTCCTGCATCATGGTTACAGAGTCGTAGCCATAGGTGAATACCACGTTACAGGACTCACCCAAAACGTGTGGCGCGGTACCTTCCGGATATTTTTTCTCTAGGCTTTCACCTTGATAGTGGCCACCGAAGTGGAATGGCATAAATACCACGCCCCGTTCAACCCGCTCAGTAACAAAGGCCATGACCTTGATTGAGCCACCTTCTGGCCCGTCGACCCAGACCATGTCGCCATGTTTGACTCCGGCATTGTTGGCATCGGCTGGATGGATTTCGATAAACATATCCTGTTGCAGTTCAGCCAGCCATGGATTGGAGCGGGTTTCCTCACCGCCACCTTCGTATTCCACCAGACGTCCACTAGTCATAAGCAGTGGGAAGTCCTTGCTAAAGTCGGTTGCCTGTATCGAACCATAGCGGGTCGGCAGGCGATAGAAGTTACGACGATCTTCATAGGTCGGATATTCCGCCACCAGGTCACGGCGGTTGGTATACAACGGTTCACGGTGAATCGGCACCGGATCCGGGAATTGCCAGACTATCGCACGTGCCTTGGCATTACCGTAAGGAGCGCAACCGTGGTTTATGACAACCCGCTGGATGCCACCTGACAGGTCAGTTTTCCAGTTTTTGCCTTCGGCCTCTTTTTGTTCTTCCGCGGTCAGTTCATGCCACCAGCCCAGCTGTTTAAGCATATCAGCAGTGAATTCAGGATAACCGTCTTCAATGTCTGAACCTGCGGTGTACGAATCTTCGGCCAGGATATTGACCCCGTTGTGCTCGACACCAAAACGGGCACGGAATGGTAAACCACCGTCTTTCACCGGTACCGAGGTGTCATACAGAATGGGGCTACCGGGATGTTTCATTTCAGCGGTACCCCAGCATGGCCATGGCAAACCGTAATACTCGCCATCGCAAGGTCCGCCCTGAGCTTTCAGTGTGGTTTTATCAAATGTATGCAGGTTAGCCAGCTGTAATTTGAGGCGTTCCGGTGTCTGACCGGTGTACCCCACCGTCCACATACCACGGTTGTATTCACGGGTGATGTCTTCAATCAGCGGCTCTTCGCCCTTGACCTCGATATTTTTGCAAAGCTGCTCGGCAAAACCGAACTTCTTGGCAAACTTGTACATGATCACGTGGTCGGGTTCTGATTCAAACAAAGGCTCGATGATTTGTTCACGCCACTGCACTGACCGGTTCGATGATGTTACCGAACCATAGGTCTCAAACTGGGTGGCTGCCGGCAACAAGTAAACACCATCAGTACGATCATTCATGACCGCAGATACCGTTGGATACGGGTCGATAATGACCAGCATATCCAGTTTTTCCATGGCTGTTTTCATTTCCGGACCACGGGTCTGACTGTTCGGGGCATGTCCCCACAACACCATCGCCCGGATAATTTCGTTCTGGGCAATATTTTCCTTGTCTTCCAGTACGCCATCAATCCAGCGGGAAACGGGAATACCGTTGGTGAACATCGGCGACTGCCCTGCCGAGGTCGGGCCTTCTTCCCCCATACCGGCTTCCGGCTCGTAAACATTCTGGTCGAAACGGGTTTTCAGCCACTCGTAGTCAACATCCCAGACACGTGCCCAGTGTTTCCATGCCCCTTCGGTCAGGCCGTAATAGCCGGGCAGGCTGTGTGACAGTACACCAAAGTCAGTCGCCCCCTGCACATTGTCATGACCGCGGAAAATATTGGTGCCGCCGCCGGATACGCCCATATTGCCGAGGGCGAGCTGGAATATGCAGTAAGCACGGGTATTGTTATTACCCACCGTGTGTTGAGTACCACCCATGCACCAGACAAAGGTGCCCGGACGATGTTCTGCCATCGTTTTGGCGGCCTTGTAGACATTCGCCTCTTTCGCGCCGGTCACGCGTTCGACTTCAGCCGGAGTCCACTTGGCGACTTCTTTACGGATCTCATCCATGCCGTAAACACGTTGACGGATGAACTCTTTATCTTCCCAGCCGTTTTCAAAGATATGCCAGAGCATGCCCCAGACGAACGGCACGTCGGTACCCGGGCGAATACGTACATATTGATCGGCATGCGCTGCAGTGCGGGTCAGGCGCGGGTCAACCACAATGAGGGGAGCACCACGTTCTTTGCCTCGGAAAATATGCTGCAGGGATACCGGGTGAGCTTCAGCCGGATTGGCGCCGATAATAAAAATCGCCTTGGAGTTGTGGATATCGTTGTAGGAGTTGGTCATCGCACCATAACCCCAGGTATTGGCTACCCCGGCTACAGTGGTCGAGTGACAGATCCGCGCCTGATGATCGACATTGTTGGTGCCCCACAGCGCGGCAAATTTACGGAACAGGTAAGCCTGTTCGTTGGAATACTTGGCACTACCCAGCCAGTAAACAGAGTCAGGACCCGATTCTTCACGAATCGCCAGCATCTGGTCGCCGATTTCCTCGATCGCTTGATCCCAGGAAATACGCTCCCATTTGCCTGCGACTTTTTTCAGCGGGTACTTGAGACGTTTATCGCCATGGCCATGTTCGCGAACAGATGCACCTTTGGCACAGTGCGAACCTAGGTTAAACGGATGGTCGAAACTGGGTTCCTGACCAATCCAGACCCCATTCTGCACTTCAGCCACAACACCACAGCCGACACTGCAATGCGAGCAGACGCTTCGCTTGGTGCTGATTTCTCCAGCATCGTAGGTCGCCCTGTGTTCACCTGCCGCCTCCGCTTTTTGTATCATCGCCGTTGGCAACATCGACATAAAAGCGGCACCGCCAGCAGCAATACCACTGCCTTTCAGGAAAGCACGACGATTAACGCCTTCCTGAGATTGATTGGGGGTGGATGAACGTTTGGTCAGTTTCATGGCAGGAATCCAGACAACTAGAAGTCAGCGAGGCGGTAGTAGGTATCGACGTGTTCGGTGCGTTGGTAACCTTTGGAAACAGGCTTGTCATCCACCTTTTCCTTAGGCTGCTCAACCGGGGAGGCCTGCACCAGACCAGAAGTCGCGGCCAAAGCGGCACCGCCACCGACAGCTGAACTCAGTGTAGATAAAAAGTCCCTGCGCGAGCGGGAATGTTGAGTGCTCATAACGCCTCCGAAAACCGAATTAAAGGGGCTAGCCCCCAAGTTGAAAGAGTGTTGTGGCAAACGGCACTGCTTGCACGAATTCTTATTCTTCTAAACCAAAGTATCGCTCAGCTATGCAGCTCTATCAAGGCCTTATCGATAAAATATGTAAATACCTACCTATTTAAGCAATTGCGTCTCAAGTTTGATAAAACTTACACCAAACTTTGCCAACTCTCGGTAGAAGTCGGCGCTGCCTGCGGCAGCCAGATCAGAGAAAAATGCCTCCGCCCAGGGCAAAATATGTCGACGGAAGAATGTAGCGGCATCCACAACCGGAGTACCTTGCGCGGTCAGGATAAGACGCATCACATCAAACTCACCGGCGATATGATCTTCCGGCTCTTTTTTATCCTGCTGCCGCTCTAGGCCAAGCTGGCTCAAATCCTGACGCAGTCTGGCCAAAGGCTCTTCATGCAAAAAACCGGTCTGATAGAACGATCCGTAAGGCACGATTTCTCCCTGAGTCAGGCCAATAAACAGTGCATGAAACTCCTCTCGTACCTGCCCCGTCTTCGCCTTGCTGGCCGCCTGACAAAGCCGCTGCCAGGCTTGCCCCATAATGCTCTCAGGCTCGGTCACTTCAACCGCAGCGATATTATCAAGCAAGCTCTGTTCGGGCGGTGTGGCCAACATGCTTGCCAGTAAGGCATAATGTTGCGCCCGCCATTCCTGTTCTTCGTTCATAAATTTCCTAGCTAGCGGAACATGGCCTTGACCCGACAATCCTCACACATTTTCAGACGCTCAAGGTCGGGCCCCTGAAACATCGGATGATCGGCGAGTTTCGTGATCATCGTGTCGATCATTTTCTGCGTCGCAAACGGTTTTTGACAGCTGATGCAATGAAACACCGGTTCTTCATGCAGTAAACGTTTTTGTCTGGCCATGTTACGGTCAAACACATAGCGTGGCTGCAGATCGATGGCCTTTTCCGGACAGGCCTGTTCACACATACCGCACTGCACGCAGAGATCTTCGATAAAGTTCAGTTGCGGTTTATCCACACCATCCACCAGCGCACCAGCTGGACAGACTGAAACGCAAGACATGCACAAGGTACAGGCCTGTTTATCGACCAAAATCTCACCAAAGGCGGCAGAGTCCGATAAAGCCAGCGTTTGCGGCTGCTCTGCAGTCTGCTGATGTAAATGGCTCAATGCCATGGTCAGCATGCGCCGTTTATCATCAACACCAGCATAACGGGCCGGTTCGACACCGGTAGCTGTCACACTGGCTGCCAATGTGTTTTGCAGTACCTGCATCTCAGCACTACTGACAAACTGAATACGCGAATCGCCCAACCCTAATGCGGCCAGCATCTGATTGGCTTCATCAATGCTCGCCTGCAGTTCATGCCAGTCATGATCACTATGGCTACACGCATCCCAGACCACAATCCGGGACACACCATAGGCCATCGCCGTGAACCAGAATGGCTGTCCCAGCGCACCGATTTCTTCAATCGAAAACGGCACCACAGTGTCAGCCAGCGGATACTGATAGGCTTCAAGCTGTTCGCTGGCCCGGTTGAGGTCATGGATAAGCAATTGTGCTGGCTGCGTCATTTCAGATTGATAACGCTGCAGCATCTGCCTCAGGCGATCAATACTGGCGTCCAGAGTCGGCAGGGCATAGCTGATTGCCCCTGATGGGCAGACCACAGTACAACTGCCACAGCCCTGACACAGGTTCGGGTTGACATTAATCAGGTCGCTGCCGGTACTGCTAATCGCATCCGCAGGACAGGCATCCAGACAATTTGAACAGCCAGTCACGCCACGGCGGCTATGCGCACAAATATCAGGCTTATATTGGAAATAGCGGGGCTTGTCGAACACACCGACCAGTTCAGGGAGCTGTTGCAAAGCCTCTGCCAAGGCCTGTCCGTCCTGCCCTGGGGCAAAATAACCGAGGGGAGCGACCTTGCTGCTGATGACGGGTTTGGCGGACAAGTCGAGCACCGTATCCAACTGCAATTGATGCTCACCAAACCAGGCGACAAACGACCCAAGCCAACCCTCCAATGCGGTCAGAGTCTGCTTGACCAGGGTCGCTGAAGCAGGAAGCTCCACATGGCCTTGATCGAGTGCATAAACATAGAGCGTGAGTCCGGAGAGATGTGGCAGCACAGCATTTAACTCGGCAACCTTGGCTATCAGCAGGCAACGCCCCTGCGATTGAAACTCAATAAGCTCGTCGGGTTCCAGTGTTATTTGACCGGCTTGTTGTACACTTTCAAGCAAGATCCTTATCCTCGTTATCGTTCTGTGGCTGCTCCGAATCGACCTCGCCAGAGTGGGCCGAACTCTGCTTTGGCGGGTCTGGACGTGTCTTTTCTTCTGCCAGTTTGAGCATGCGTTTCATCTCGTGAGTAATCACATTACCCAGACTGGCAAATTGAGTGAAGTCATCATCATATTCATTCAGGCCGTCGCGAACATTGAATTCCGGCTTGCGGAACAAGGTTCGCAGTGCGGCTTTTTTGGTCTCCGCATCAACGTTGTCACGCTGCCAGACCGGTTTGTTTTCATCCTGTTCTGCTTCTGCAGGGGTGTTCTCCTCAGGCAGTGCCACGCTGTCAGCATCGGAGTCGAGCTGAACGGGCTCCGTTTTCTCGGCTTCAGTTAGCTTACGTTGTGACCAGCGGGATAAAAAACCGCTTTGCTCCTTTACCTGACTCATCGGACATCCCCTTTTTCTGCCTCATGCCAGCGGCGACGGCGACGTTTTTTAGGGGCTGCAGGCTGATAGTGGGCAACGACAAAATGCTCCAGCCAGACACACAAGGCATCAGCCAAAGGCGCATCCAATACGATTTCATCAGTTTCCATATAGGATGCCGCCTCATCAAAATCGACCGTAGCCAACATCGGTGCCAGCGTGTCACCCTCTTCGCTGCAGATAAGATAGCCCTTAGGCTGCTCAGCCATCAGATTATGGTAGTAAGCGTCGCAGTGAGGCTTATGCAGTTGAAACTGCAGTTCGGTCAGATAGATAAGTTCGCCTTGTTCAGCGGCTTGATTAAGCACCGCTTCTTCCAACCCAGGTAAAAAACCAAGCAAACGCCAGGATGCTTTTTGCCAGCGGTGCTGGCTGGGTTTTCTCAGTAAAACCGCAGCCACCGGGAAATGATCTGAGGGTAAATCCTGCATGTTTATTCGACTGCCCGACTGCAATGAAAGTTTAGCTTTGACCGTCAGCGACGACCTCAACCTCACTGACTTTCTGCAAGCCGCGGGGTAATTTATGGCCACGCTTGCCACGTTCACCAGCATAATGCGCTAGGTCAGCCGGTTTCAATGTCAGGTGGCGGCGTCCGGCATGCAAGGTCAGACTGCTATCCTGTGGCACCACAATCACTGACTGCAACCATTCCTGCCCGGCGCTGAAACGAGCCTGCGGAATATTAATCAGCCGTACGCCTTTACCTTTGTTCAGGTTCGGAATTTCACTGGCCGCAAAGACCAGCAGGCGTCCATCACCAGAGGCAACGGCGATCTGATCCTGCTCAGGATTATCCAGCAGGATCGGTGGCAGAATCTTCCCGCCTTCCGGCACATTGAAGACCGCTTTACCAGCCTTGTTCTTCGCCAGCAGGTTCTCCAGCGTGGTGACAAAACCATAACCGGCAGTATTGGTCAGCAAGATAGGTTTATTGCCGTCATCAACCGCCAGCACTGAGACAAACCGCACTTCAGGCGGTGATTGCAGGCGACCACTGAGTGGCTCTCCTTGTCCTCTTGCGGACGGCAGACTATGGGCCGCGAGTGAGTAGCTGCGACCACTTTCATCCATAAAGACGATTTGCTGATTACTGCGGGCTTTCACAGAAGTCAGGTAACGATCGCCAGTGCGGTAATTCAACGTTACCGGATCCACATCATGTCCCTTGGCGGCGCGAACCCAGCCGCTTTCAGACAAAACAATGGTGAGCGGCTCGGTAGGTAGCAGTTCGGTCGCATCCAGCGCTTTGGCCGCTTTACGCTCAACAATCAATGAACGACGCTCGTCACCGAATTTTTCAGCATCAGCGGTCAGTTCTTTACGGATCAGGGTTTTCAGGCGGTTGTCCGAGCTCAGCAGCAACTCCAGTTGCTTGCGTTCCTTGGAAAGATCATCCATCTCGCCACGGATCTTCATTTCTTCCAGTTTGGCCAAATGACGCAGGCGCAACTCGAGGATGGCTTCAGCCTGGCGGTCAGTGATGCCAAAGCGCTCCATCATCACCTGCTTGGGCTCATCCTCGTTACGGATGATAGCGATCACCTCGTCGATATTGAGATAAGCGATGAGCAGGCCTTCCAGCACATGCATGCGGTCCAGTACTTTATCCAGACGGTACTGCAGGCGGCGGCGTACGGTTTCAACACGATAATCAAGCCATTCAACCAGCATATCGCGCAGGTTTTTCACCTGTGGGCGACCATCCATGCCGATCATGTTCATATTGACGCGATGACTACGTTCCAGATCGGTGGTCGCAAACAGATGTGACATCAGACTGTCGATATCGACACGATTGGAGCGTGGCACGATCACTAGCCGCACAGCGTGTTCATGATCGGACTCATCACGCAGATCGGCGACCATCGGCAGTTTCTTGGCATTCATCTGGGCCGCAATCTGTTCCAGCACCTTGGCACCGGATACCTGATAAGGCAGCGCATTGACGATAATCTCGCCCTCGACTTTCTCATACGAGGCACGCTGCTTAATGGAGCCATGGCCGGTCTGGTACATCTTCCGCATTTCATCACGGCTGGTCACGATTTCAGCGCCAGTCGGGAAGTCCGGTCCCTGAATATCTTCCAGAATTTCTTCCAGTGTTGTGCGTGAAGACTTCAGCAGTTTCAGGCAGGCATTCACCACTTCCTGCAGATTATGTGGCGGGATGTCCGTCGCCATACCAACCGCAATACCGGTGGTACCGTTCAGCAGCAAATTCGGTAAACGGGCAGGCAATAAGGACGGCTCATCCATCGTGCCATCAAAATTCGGCACCCAGTCTGCTGTACCCTGTCCCAATTCACTCAACAGTACCTGCGCATAGCCGGCCAAGCGGGCTTCGGTATAACGCATAGCGGCAAAGGATTTGGGATCATCAATCGACCCCCAGTTACCCTGCCCGTCAATCAGCGGATAACGGTAGGAAAACGGCTGCGCCATCAACACCATGGCTTCGTAACAGGCTGAGTCACCATGCGGATGGTATTTACCGAGCACGTCACCCACGGTACGGGCCGATTTTTTATGTTTGGAAACAGCACTCAGGCCCAATTCCGACATCGCATAAACGATACGGCGCTGTACCGGCTTGAGACCGTCACCGATATGCGGCAGGGCGCGGTCGAGAATGACATACATCGAATAATCCAGATATGCCTTCTCGGTAAAGTCGCGCAGCGGCAGTTGTTCTAAATCATCGACAATGGCAGTCATCTATCCGTCTCTATTGTTACTCAGAGGGCAGCCACGTCGGCTAAATCACCCTGTTGTTCCAGCCAGACCTTTCGATCCGCTGCACGTTTCTTGGCAAGGAGCTTGTCCAGCGTCATCAGCGTGTCGTCTTCGGCACTGATGGTCAAGCGCACCAGACGGCGGGTATCCGGCGCCATCGTCGTTTCGCGCAATTGCAATGGGTTCATTTCACCCAAGCCTTTGAATCGTTGAATGCTGACTTTGCCCTTGATGTTTTCACGCTCAATGCGATCCAAAATGATCTGGCGTTCTTCATTATCCAGCGCGTAGAACACCTGCTTACCCACATCAATCCGGTACAAAGGCGGCATCGCCACACAGATATGACCCGCATCCACCAGCGGCCGGAAATGGCGGACAAACAAGGCGCATAGCAAGGTGGCAATATGGGCACCGTCAGAGTCCGCATCGGCAAGAATACAAATCTTGCCGTAACGCAAACCAGTGAGATCATTCGAACCCGGATCAACGCCGATGGCGACGGCAATATCATGCACTTCCTGCGACGCCAGTACTTGGGTCGGTTCGACCTCCCAGGTATTCAGAATCTTACCGCGCAGCGGCATGATGGCCTGAAACTCACGTTCACGCCCCTGTTTAGCGCTACCACCTGCTGAGTCACCTTCCACCAAAAACAGTTCGGTACGGGTCGGATCCTGCGAGGTACAGTCGGCCAGTTTACCCGGCAGTGCGGGACCGGACTGCACCCGTTTCCGCACCACTTTCTTCGCCTGTTTTAGTCGCGACTGCGCGTTGCTTATGGCCAGATCGGCAATTTTTTCGCCGTCTTCGACATGGTGATTCAGCCACAGGCTGAAGGCATCTTTGACAGCACCGGAGACAAAACCGGCACATTGACGGGAAGATAATCGCTCTTTGGTCTGACCGGAGAACTGCGGATCTTCCAGCTTGACCGACAGCACGTAACAGCAGCGTTCCCAGACATCTTCCGGGGTCAGTTTGACGCCGCGGGGCAGCAGATTACGGAATTCACAAAACTCCCGCAGCGCGTCCAATACGCCACTGCGAAGGCCGTTGACATGGGTACCACCCTGTGCGGTCGGGATCAGGTTCACGTAGCTTTCGGTCAGCAGTTCACCGCTTTCTAACTGCCACATCAAGGCCCAATCAACTTCTTCGTTTTCTTCACTGATATGGCCGACAAACGGTGCAGCCGGGATGCAGGGCTCATCGGTCATCGCCGAGGCGAGGTAGGATTTCAGACCGTCTTCATAACACCAGCGGTCTTCGACTTTTTCTTTCGCAGACAAGTCGGTAAAGGTGACGATAAGACCAGGACACAACACCGCTTTGGCTCGAAGAACATGCCGAAGTTTGGCAACCGAGAATTTCGGCGAATCAAAAAAAGACTCTTCCGGCCAGAATCGCACGGTAGTGCCGGTATTGCGTTTGCCCACGGTGCCGGTTTCATTCAAACGCTCAACCAGTACACCCTGTTCAAAAGCTGTACTGTACTCGGTGGCATTACGTTTAATTTTGACTTCCAGCCGTGAAGACAGAGCATTCACCACCGACACACCCACACCGTGCAGACCACCGGAGTATTTATAGTTTTTGTTGGAAAACTTACCACCGGCATGCAGGCGAGTCAGTATCACTTCAACGCCCGGCACCCCTTCTTCCGGATGAATATCGACCGGCATACCTCGACCGTCATCACTGACTTCCAGCGAGTTATCCTTGTGCAAAATCACCTGTATCTGACGGGCATGGCCGGCGATAGCCTCGTCGACACTGTTATCGATGACTTCCTGAGCGAGGTGATTAGGCCTTGTGGTGTCGGTATACATGCCCGGTCTTTTGCGGACCGGTTCCAGCCCAGTCAGGACTTCAATGGCCGAAGCATCGTATGTGTTTGTCATCGTTTACAAATCAAGTTGAATTTATTCCCACGAAGATTAGCAGCATCAAAGCCTAACACACAACTCTGGACGGCTGTCGCTAAGATGATGGCTTATATTGACTCAGCCCTTCTCAGTCTGTGCTACGGGTGCTAATGTGAAATCAGGGATGTGCTCAGTCTATGGCGAGCATTTCCGGCTCATCACTGTCTAATTGTATGAGTCCGCAGTGAAGCCCTTCTTGTCGAGGATGACCCAATGCGAATACTGACGATTTTATTAAGTCTGTTCTGCCTGTTTACCATGCCGGTGCAGGCACAAAGTAATGAACAACAGCAGTTTGAAAAAGACGCACAGGCAGCAATTAAAGCACTGGCTGACAATATGAAAAAAGCCCTGATGGGTGCCATGCAAAATGGCGGGCCGGTTGAAGCCGTATCGGTGTGTAAACTGATTGCCCCAACCTTGGCTGCCGAAATTTCCAAGCAACACGGACTGGACATTCGCCGCACCAGCCTCAAAGTACGTAACCCGGCCAATGAGGCAGATAGCTGGGAAACCGACGTATTACAACGTTTTGAAACCCGTCTGGCCGCCGGTGAAGCCATCCAGAAACTGAGTTTCAGCGAAAAAGTCGCAAGCGATGAAGGCCCCGACCAGTGGCGGATGATGAAAGCCATTCCGACAGACAAAGTCTGCCTGTCCTGTCACGGCAAGAAAATCGCAGCCCCGATTCAGGCGGTACTGGATGAACACTATCCGAATGATATGGCCACCGGCTTCAAGCTCGGTGATATCCGCGGAGCCTTTACCGTTAAGCGGGAAGTCAGGGAGAAATGATCAGCCTTATTTAAGGCTGATCATTTCATTGCGGCCCTTGGTTTCAAAACTCAGCTTGTCTTCTTTAGCCAGCCAGCCAATCGCACGCTGTAAGACCTTGCTGTCCAGATCCGTGTCTTTGCTGATTTTTGTTGCCGAAGCCGTGCCATTAGTTTCCAGGTATTCCCAGATAACACCCGCAGCCATACCGATTGCATCACCCATATCGCAGTCTCCATATGAAATTAAAGTCAGCTAAGCAATTGAATATTGGCAATGTTTATGCCAATCAAAAGCGTAGGATAAATGCGATTTTTTGCAGGCAAATGACAAAAACATGCACTTTTTCAGCGCAGCGGTGTGTCAATCTGCACTAAATTCATTCACGCATTGGCGCTGAGTGCTGAGGTAATATGCTGAAAAGCTTGCTGTACGTTACCTAACGGTGTGCCGATATTCATCCGCATAAAGCCACTACCGCTCTCGCCGAACACATAACCAGGATTCATCCCGACACCGGCATGCTCAATAAAAAACGCCCGCAGAGCCTCATTCTCCAGTCCCATTTCACGACAATCCAGCCACAATAAATAGGTTCCATCCGGCTGAACCAACTGAATCGTCTCCAGTTCGGACTCAATATACTCGCTGGTCCAACTCAGACTGCGTTGCAGATACGCCATCAGTGCATCGAGCCAGGCATCGCCATGCTGGTAAGCCGCTTCAAACGCCGTGATGCTGAATGGGTTAGCCGCACTGACATGCCAGCTTTCGTAGACGGCATTAATCGCCTTGCGATCAGCCTTGTCAGGCACGACCAGAGTCGAGAGACCCAGACCGGGAATGTTGAAAGTTTTACTCGGCGCAATCGTGGTAAGCACATTCACCGAGCTCGTCAGCGAAGCCAGAGGGTAATGCGTCTGACCGGGGTAAATCAGATCAGCGTGAATTTCATCTGAAATAATGGTCAGGTCATAACGCTCGGCCAGAGCCAGCAAGTCCTGTAATTCCTGTTTGGACCAGACCCGTCCGACCGGATTATGCGGTGAACACAAGAGCAGCAGGCGGGCGCCCTGTTTGGCACAGTCTTCCAGATGTGCCAGATCCATCGTGTAGCGTCCCTGTTCCAGTTTGAGCGGATTAAGCAGCAAGTCTCTGCCGGTCTGCGTCACCGCGGTAAAAAACGGGAAATACACCGGTGGCTGGACAATCACTTTATCACCCGGTTTGCTCAGCGCTTCAATGGTGGCATGGATGGAAGGCACCACACCCGGACACATCACAATCTCTGAACGTTGGACCGTCCATTGGTAGCGGCGCTGACACCAGTCAATCATCGCCTGGTACATTGAATCCGGATACAGGGTATAGCCGAATATTGGATGCTGAGCCCGCGCTGTCAGCGCTTCTGACACTGCAGGTGGGCAGGCAAAATCCATATCCGCCACCCACATTGGCATGACATCAGCGCGCCCGAAATAGGCCTGTCTGGCATCAAATTTCAGGCTACTGGAACGACGACGATCTATCGCCGCATCAAAATCAAAGCTCATGTTATGCGTTTCCACACCGTCAGTTCTGACAAGGTATGCTGAAACTTGCGGCTGGTTTCACGAATCACGAACGGTATCGATTCAGGGCCGCGAATCAGCTCAAAATGCGGCTCAAGTTGCTCTTTCAAGCCATCCAGTGAGGTGAAACTCTCGCCATCTTTTTTAAAGCCGCCCAGCCAGTCGGCTTTCTCGGTATGTTCTTCCAGCCAGGTGTATGGTGATGCCAGAATCAGAATTCCCCCCTCATTCAAGCGCTCATGAACCGTGCGCAGGAACTGGGCGGGCCGGTAAAGCCTGTCGATAAGATTGGCTGCCAGAATCAGATCATAATCCCGATAAATAGCTTTGAGATTGCAGGCATCGCCCTGCATAAACTCGACCTTGTGGGCAACATCAGTCAGGCCCAGCTGATCAAGACGGCGTTCTTCATAGTGGACCAACTCACCTTCATCGGTAATGGTGTAGCGCACGACACCCTGTTCGGCCATTTGCACACCCAGGTTGATCAATCGGGCAGAAAAATCGACACCGGTAACACGATCAAAATAACGGGCCAGTTCAAAACTGGCGCGACCCACGGCACAGCCGATATCCAGCGCCCGTTCCTTAGGCTGGTCTCCCATCACCTCGACAGCCAGTTCAGCCAGTGTTTTGGGGAAGTTGGGCACATTAAAGTACTGATTGCCATAATGAAACTCGGCGTACTGCGATAGCATGGTGTCTGTTTCATAATTGGAGTGCGGTTGCTCGACCTTGGCATCCGACACCACATAGCGGAAGCCAGCATGCTGGAAGAAATGGCGCCGGAAGGCATAACGCGCAGCGCGGCGGCTTTCATTACCACAGGAAATCCATGAACCACCTTTCATCAGGTTGTGCTGGCCATCATAGGTCGGCGTGGTGAAATCGTCGTAAATCGGATGGACTTTGAAGCCATCAAAGGGATAGGTAGGCGTTTCCGTCCATTGCCAGACATTGCCGACAACGTCATACAAATCGCCATGGGCAAACTGGTCAACCGGACAGGACGAGGCTGCATAATCGAGATGAATATTGGCTGACGCCTGATTGCAATCGAGTTCTGCCACACCAGCATGATCATACAAGCGATACCATTCATCTTCGGTCGGCAGTCGTACCGGCAAGCCGCTTTGTTCGGCTTTCCAGTTACAGAACGCCTTGGCTTCGTGATAATTCACATCGACCGGCCAGTTCCACGGCATAGCGACGACTTCCGTCATCAAACGCAGCTGCCAGCCCTGTTTATTTTTTAGCCAGAAAGTCGGATGCTTTGCCTCGCTAAACTGCCGCCAGGCCAGTCCTTCTTCTTCCCAGTAGTTATCATTACGATAACCACCGGCTTCAACAAACTGTAAAAACTCCTGGTTGCTGACCAGAAAACGGGATGCCTCGAACGCTTCAATCTCGGCCTCATGCTGGCCGTATTCATTGTCCCAGCCATAAATAGTGTCGGTGTAGGCTTTACCTATGACGACCCGACCAGCCGGTATCGTTACCAAGCTGTTTTGTGGCGCATCACCGCGATCATTGCAGACTCGCCACTCCAATCGGGTCTGCAGCCAGTCAAGCTGCTGCTGACGAATCAATACCGAAGACGTCTCAAGATGAATCTGCTCATGCTCAATGCCCATCAGAATCGCCCACCACGGATTGTCCCAGCCAATGGGGAGTTTCAGCGGTGCTTTCTGAATGACCCTGTTGATCATCGCTTTGACCTGCTGGCGATAGGCCTTAACTTCGGCAACGGCAGGCCAGTCGTAATGATCGTCATTCAGATCATCCCAACTCATCTCGTCAACACCGACAGCAAACATTGATTCAAACTTGGGGTTAATGCGTTTGTCGATAAGCCCCGCCAGCAACATTTTGTTCACAAAAAAAGTCGCGGTATGGCCGAAGTAGAAAATTAACGGATGACGCAGAGGAATGGATTTACGGTAATAGGCTTCATCCGATTTGAGCGTCTCGAACAGAGACTCATATCGCTCAAAGTTGAAGTTGAAATAATCTGCAATTTCCTGTCGTTTGGCTGCGGCATCCTTTCCATCCAGTTCAGGGGTTCGTAAAAACCGGCTTTCGCTGGCAGTGGTTTTCTTCACTGAGCTTTCAGCAGTCATGGCTCTACTCCATCGCTTATGCTTAAGGTTATTGTGCGTTGATTTGTTATGACTAGTGAAGCAGGAATTTGTTGCGAAAAAAGATCGGTATCTAGATCTGTTTCGCCAACCACGCGGTTTTGGCCGACAACTCCAGCGAACAACTCCATTTATAAGCCAGGTTTATGCTTTCCGCACAGGCGTAGAGACCATGGCCGCAGACGACGGTAATTTTGTGCGTTTTTAACTGCTCTGCCACAGCCTGCGGTGATCGGGCCACATAGTCTTCATAGGGAATGCGGATCACCGGCACCAGCGGAAAATAATACTGTCCCTCGAAATCCACCGGTACGAAGTTTTCACCGTTCAGGGTCATCGCCACGGCATGTGGCCCGTGACTGTGGAACACGGCACGAGCCTCCGGATTCTGCCGGTAAACTTCGATATGTAGTGGTGCATCCAGTGAAGCACCATCTTCCTGAAAGCCGCTGAGCTCACAACGCACCAGATCTTCGGCTTGCAGCGTGTCGGCGCAACAGCCGGTCGGAGTGACCCAGACTTCATCATGCCAGCGGAAGGAAGCATTGCCGCTGTGGGAATCATTACAACCATACTGGCGTAGCCAGCGATAATGCTGAACCAGCTCCTGTTTCAGCTGTTGTAAATCAGGCAGCCTCTTCATTATCCTGTTTCTTCAGCAAGTCTTCGATATGGCGTAACCACTGTCCTGCCTGACGGCTTTGACTGTCAAAGGCCATGGCCCGGGTAAACGCCGTTTTGGCTTGTTGTAACTGGGACAAATGAAAATAGCTGGTTCCCAACAATAACTGAGCCCGTCCCAGTTCCTGACCGGACAATTTATCCAATGCCTGATCCAGCGTCGTGACTGCCTGCTCCCAGCTTTCCATCGTCACATATACCTGAGCCAGTTTCAGGTGACTCTCGCCGCTCTTATCCATCGCCAGCATTTTATTCAATGTCTCTGCGGCCAGTTCGGCTTCCCGTGCTGCCAGCCAGCTATCGGCCAGTTTTTTTAGATGCTCAAAGTTAGCAGCAATCACACCTGCATCCATCGCATTTTGCAGCAACTTGCCGGATTTATATGGGATGTGCAGATAACGATACATATCCGCAAGGTTAACGACCGTGTCGGGATCCCCCAGATCCAGCCTGTCAGCCAGCATTCTTACCGCCAGTGAAGAAAATTCCTGTTCCTGCGCCTGATATAAGGCTGCCAGCTGATCCCAGTAGAGTTTGCGATGCGGGTAGCGGGCGATCAAGGTTTCCAATACCGTAATCGCCGCTTTGTATTGCTTGAGCGACATATGGGCAGAAAGTTGCAGTCGGTACCAGTCTTCCTTGGGATCGCGGTCATTCTTAATTGCGATGCGGATCCGCTCTATTGCCTTGCTGAAATTTTCTACACGGAAATAGGCCGTTGCTAACAACACATAAACACTGTTCTGCGGCTTGGCTTCCTTACTAAGCCATTGCTCCATCAGGGCTATGCCTTTGCTGTACTGTTCACCGGCAATCAGGATCTGCGCGAGATTAAAGCGCAGAGTATGGCTCACATCTTCTGGTAGGGCTTGTGCATCCAATGCCTGCTGAAAGGCCTCTGCCGCTTTGTCGTATTGACCTTGTTCCGTGTGCAGGTAACCGATGGTCTGCTGAACCACTGCGCGATCATAGCTCCCGCTGTCGGTCGCGCCCAATAACTCATTCAGACGCTGACCGGCTTCGCGGTGTTGTCCGGACTCCATCAGTTCCTGTGCATTACTGAGCGACTTATAGGTTTTCTCAGTCAGCAGATAATTGTCTTCCGCCATCAACGGTGTCATAAGACACAGACTCAATAACAGCAGCGGTAGGGTAATCAGCGTTTTCATCGGGCTAATTTAAACTCAATTTCCTGGGTGGCTTGTCGTTCGACCGGCTGACCATCCACCAGTTTCGGCTTGAATTTCCATTTCAGAACAGCTTCGATTGCCTCGTCATTGAATACGTTGGCAGGTTCAGCCTTGATCACTTTCGCTTCACGTACCGTACCTTCTTTGGTGATGAGGAATTGCACTGTCACCACACCTTCAATCCCCCGCCGCGCAGCAACCCGAGGGTACTTGGGCTGGGTGCGAACCAAAGGGACCACTTCGTTATCAATGATAGGCCCACTAATCGGCTCAGGAGCCGGCGCCGGAGCGGCTTTCGGTGCTGTGGAAAAATCACCGAGATAAGGGCCTCCGGTGATATTCATCGGCACATCAATGTTTGGCACATCCAGCTGAGGCGTCGGCGGCTTGGGTTTATCCGTCGGTGGTGCCGGTGTGGACGGTGGTGGTGGCGGTTGCTCCGGTGGCGGCGGTTTTTTTGGCAGTTCGCGCTTTTTGGTTTCCGGCTCGGTTTCCTCACGCTTGAGGCGTACAAAGTCGAGCAACTGGATATCTTCCGCTACCTGCTTATCCACGTCCTTGTTACTGGTCATATGCTGCATCAGCATGAACAGCCCGAAATTCACCAATAGCGCCAGAATAATACCGATTGCCAATCTCATAAGTGAGCGCCGTTATTCCCGTTCAGCTGCGATAGATACATTCGCCACACCTGCAAGGCGCGCCTGATCCATCACTTCAATCAACAAACCGGTTTTGGCTTCTTCATCCGCCAGAATAATGACCGAACCCTCAGGGTTTTCGGCATGCATACGCTCAACATTGGCACGCACGGCGCGACGGTCAATCTGACGTTTATCCATCCAGATTTCACCATTCGACTTGATGGAGATAAGAATATTGGCCCGCTCTTTTTTCACCGCCGTTTTTGCCGTCGGACGGTTCACATCAACCCCGGTTTCTTTCACAAATGAGGTGGTCACGATGAAGAAAATAAGCAGAATAAACACCATATCGATCAACGGCGTCATATTGATTTCTGCGATACCACCACTCTGGCGGCGGGAATGTCGGTTTCTCATCTGTAGTTCCTAATCTCTTCGCAGGGCATCAGCCACATTATCGACTTCACGCGCAACGCGTTGACTCAGCTGGGTGCTGAAATACAGGCCTGACAGGGATGTCAGCAAGCCGCCCATGGTGGTAATCAAAGCCACGGAAATCCCCCCTGCCATACCGCGCGTATTACCGGTACCGAATACCGTCATCACGTCAAAAGTCTGAATCATGCCATTGACCGTGCCGAGCAGACCCAGCATCGGCAGCGCAACAGTCAGGGTCCTTATCGACATCAGATAACGCTGTAGCGCGACCCGGCTTTCAGCAATCATGCCCTGACGGATCTGATGGGCATACCAGCTGGTGCGATCACGACGCTGATGCCAGTCTTCAATCAGCTGCTTGACCTGTTTTGGATGCTGAACGTAAACAAACAGGTAACGCTCGATGATCAGGGTCCACATCAGAATGGACACCAGCAGGATCAGCCACAGCACAAAGCCGCCGCTTTCCATCAGTAGCTGAATGCGAAACAAACCGTCAGTCAGACTGTCCATGCTGCTTTTCCGCGTTACGGGCGACGATGGCCGCACTTTCTTCATCCAGAATCTGGATCAGGCGATTCGATTTGCTCGACAAGCCGCTGTGAATGAGCAGTAAAGGTATGGCAACGGCCAGGCCTAATTCTGTCGTGACCAGTGCCTGTGAAATACCACCAGACATCAGTTTCGGATCACCGGTACCGAACAGCGTGATCGACTGGAAGGTTTCAATCATGCCCGAGACCGTTCCTAATAACCCCAACATCGGTGCAATGGCAGCCAGAATAGCCAGCGTAATCAGGCCACGTTCCAGTTTCGGTGTTTCACGCAAAATGGCTTCATCCAGCTTTAATTGCAGGGTTTCCACATCCTGTGCCAGCTTGGCATTGTAGACAGACAGGATGCGGCCCAGCGGATTTTTCAGGCTGACTTCATCCTGTTTCTGCTGCTGGGCAACACCACGACCGGCGCCCAGTAGAGACAGGAACTGTAATAAGGCCACAAGTAGACCCACAGCACCAAGAATCAGAATGATATAGCCGATCCAGCCCCCCTGAACGATGCGTTCTTTGAGTGTCGGAGTCTGTACCAGCAGCGCCATAATTGCGCCACGGGTCGGATCAACAACCACTGGCATTAACTCCCCGGACTCCGCCTCTTCAAATTCCTGTACCAAGTTACGCAGCCGGTCGACAGGCTGTCTGGCCAGTTCCACGAGATTACCGGTTTCAGGTAGGTAACGGAGGAATTTACCGTCACTAAAAGCGGTGAATACACCCACCCGCGTCACGGTCTGAGGCGTTACCTCACCGGTAATACTGATAACCGGAGCCTCGAACTGCTCCACCTTACCGGAAGCCGTCATCTCCTCCTGCAGCGTCAGCCATAAAGTGCGAAGTTCATCGATAGAAGGCTGTTGTTTGCTATCACTGAGTTTATTGAGGAAAGCCAGTCTTTCTGTGTTCGACGCGGAGGTCATCGAGCTCTGCAGGACACCACGGCTGTCATTGGCGATCTGGCGAACAGTTCCGAACAGCTCTCCGAGCGAGCCGGATTTTTCATCCAGCAAGCGCTGCTGCTCTGCCAGCATATTTTCAAGATCGGTAAACGCCTGATTCAGCTGCGCGGTACGTTGCTCTTCAAACGCCAATTTACGACGGGCGTCTTCAAGCAGACGCGCCTGTTCATCATGCGCCTTAACAAACTCCGCCTCACGCAGTTTGTTCTGTTGCTGCTCAAGAACCCGTTCACGCTTTACCTGTTCCAGCAGTTCATCAAGGTTTGCAGGTTTCTCTGCCGCCAGCGAGGTTAGCGACAAGCTCAGGGCGAATAAAGCAAAGAGGTATTTCATTGCTCACCTCCTGCTGCTGCGGTTTGCACCGGTAACACCAGTAAATCCGGTGGTAATTGCTTACGGGCAACCTTGAGGCCATCAGCCACCGACTGCAAATAGCTGTCCGGTAAGGTCTGCCATGCCTGACTGTCGGCATCCCAAACACCGGCTTCCATACCATCTAAAGTAAGATAATACAGGCTGGTACGACCAATACGCAGGAAGTCTACTGTGCGCTTATCACCATCACTCGGTAATGCCGCCTGATAGGCTTCGATAGTACGGCCATACTCGGTTTCAACCTGATAGGCTTCCATAATGCGGCGGTATTTTTCAGACAGGGAGACGTCAGCACGACCCATCATGGTTTTCAATGCCACGATACGATTGTTTCGTTCCTCTTTTAGGAACGGGATATCCAGGGCAACAAACTGCTCCAGTACATCGATCATCTGTGTCATCAACGGCACGATATCGCGCTGGGTGGTTTCAATATTTTTCAGTTGCTGGGCGATGGATGTCAGTTCAGTACGCTGTGAACTGACCAGGGTTTCCAACTGTTCGTTGTAGGCTTTCAGGCTCTGTGTCTGCTGCAGCACATCACGGTACTCAGCGACCATGTCAGTGGTGCCATCAGCCAGAGTATCAATCCGCTCCTGAGACTGTTGCGCGGCCTTGTCGGTATTGACCTGTGTGTCGATGGCCTCTTCCAAAGCTCCTGCTGCGGCAACCAGCGGTAGCGCTGTCAGCAGTGCCAAAGGCCACATTCGTCTTGTTATCAACTTCAACTGCATCAGTGTGATCCCATGTTTGCCGAAGGTGTCGGCATTGCAAAAACACCATCTTAACAAGACTTATCTGGCGGGGAAATGGAAATGCAGTTGAAAGAGGTTGGCAAACGACAGGCAAAAAAAAGCCGGGTAACAGGGACCCGGCCTAAACCTTCATAGAAGGAGAGAGAAATATAAGACTATAGAAGCTGAAATTTCTATAACTTGGTGACAAGTCTACAGAGCACAAGCTCTGATGGAATGAGCGACTTGTCCCAATAAAACGGGAATTTATTCCTTTGTTTCTCTCTCGACTTCCCGATAGCTCTACGATGACAGGCCATGACTGATGGCAAAGCGCATCAGTTCAGCCGTTTTGCTGATGTCCAGTTTGCTTTTTATCTGGGTCAGATTGTTGGCCACGGTTTTGTAGCTGATGCCCAATACATCGGAAATCTCGTTCATGCTTTTACCTTCGCCAAGCAGACGCAGAATTTCCAGTTCGCGACGCGACAAATCGCTGAGCGCGCTGGTACCGGCATCAATATTGAGCATGGCCAGTTGCTGCGCCATATCCGGGCTCAGGTAAATCTTGCCTTCCAGCACTTTTTCCACCGCTTCAACCAGATGGTCTGCCGCATTATTCTTGGTGATATAGCCTCTGGCCCCCGCCTGCATCGCACGCGAGGCAAATACCGGATCCTCATGCATGCTGAACATCAGCACCTTGGCATCTTCACGGTTGGCTCGAATGCGGCGCAGCACTTCCAGTCCGCCCATGCCGGGCAAGGTAATGTCGAGCAGCACCATGTCGGGATACTGCTCCTGAAACAAACGGTAACCTTCCTCGCCGGTTTCCGCTTCCAGTACGTTAGCCGAGGGAATTTGCTGGATTAGCTGACGACAACCTGCCCTGACTATCGGATGATCGTCCACCACCAAAATTGTTACTGCCTGTTTCATTATTCTCACCTTTAAGAGGAATCAATACGCGGACTTGCAATCCTCGCCCTTCTTCCGTATCAAACGCAATCCGGCCACCCAGCGCCGTTACCCTTTCACGCATACCAATCAAACCAAAGCCGCTGACAAGATTGGCATTGAGGCCAATACCATCGTCTGTCACCGCCACTTTGATGGCTTCACCCTCATGACGGACCTCAACTTTAACGTGACTAGCTCCGGCATGACGTACACAGTTGGTCGTACATTCCTGCACGACGCGATACACCGTCACCTGCAGGGTATCGGGTAAGCCATGAAAATCACCGACAAAATCCCACTCCCAGTCGATTTCCGGTTGCCGGTCACGCCAGTTGTGCAACATATCACGCAAGGCCTCGGCTAGCCCCAAGTCGTCCAGCGTCATTGGCCGCAGACGACTGAGCATTTTACGCACCAGCGACTGAATATGGTTGGTAATGGTCTTGACTGAAGTGACTTTTTCTTCAATCTGCGGAATGTGATTTTCCCCGGCCATTCGTTCAATTTCACCCAGATCAACTCGAATCCCAAACAGGCACGGCGCCAGTTCATCATGGAGTTCACGTGCCAGATCGCGGCGTTCAGACTCCTGTAGGCTGAGCATGTTGCCAGCCAGCGCGTGGTTCTCCGCCATGGTTTGTTCCAGCACGCTGGCCATGTGATTAAAACGGATTTGGATTGGATTCAATTCTTTTACTGCCGTGGTGTCGACCCGCGCCGAAAAATCGCCCTGCTCGAGATGTCCCAGAGCATCGGACAGTTGTGAAAGAGGTTTGAGGCCTTGTCTAAGTGCCAGGTAAATCAGCATCAGTATTAACACCAGGAATATCACCCCAAGCCAGAACAGGGTATTGATGTCCTGCCAGACCTCGGTCACTTCATCACTTGGATCAGCCTCAACAACCAGATAACCGTAGGATTTACTGCCCTTGGTGATCAGGCGTCGGAAGGCAACGGCCTCCGGTTCCATCATGCGGATAAACCAGTCCGGCGCATCGGGCTTGTTAAAAAATCCGGTCTGATCTTCCTGACCGATCAATGGCTGACCGTTCATATCTTCAAACCAGGCACGGATATGACGGGTATGGCGCACACTGTCGACAATCAGGGTCAGGCGTTCGCTCAAGTCATTGGAAAAACGCAGGGTCGGCAAAGCATTGACCAGCAGGCCCTTGGCCAGTTGGGTACTCGACGCCATTTCCTGCACCAGCGCCTGACGCGCATTTTGCACCATCAGGTAACCTGCCGCCGCAAAGTTAATCAGCAGGATGATGCTGACGATAATCAACAATCGTAATTTTAAGCTCATAACATCAGTAAAATGGCTGAGATAAGTTAGAATTATCGCACATCTTGAAACCGGAGAGATTTAGGAAACGGCATGCAAAACAACCACGAATTGTTCCAACAAGCACAAAAACATATTCCCGGCGGCGTCAACTCACCAGTAAGGGCTTTCAAAGGTGTCGGTGGCGACCCGATTTTCTTCCGCGAAGGCAATGGCGCCTGGCTGACGGATGCAGAAGGCAAACAATATGTGGACTATATCGGCTCGTGGGGGCCAATGATTGTCGGCCATGCCCATCCTGAAGTTTTAAACGCAGTGAAAGAAGCGGTGAATCACGGCCTTGGTTTCGGCGCGCCAACCGAGATTGAGACCACCATGGCCGATTTGGTGTGTGGGCTGGTGCCATCGATGGAACTGGTGCGTATGGTCAGCTCAGGCACCGAAGCCACGATGAGCGCAATTCGACTGGCGCGTGGCTATACTGGTCGCGACAAAATCGTCAAATTCGAAGGTTGTTACCACGGTCATGCCGACTCACTGCTGGTGAAAGCAGGCTCAGGTGCGTTAACACTTGGCGTGCCGTCTTCAGGAGGTGTCCCCGCCTCTTTAGCCGGACATACTTTGACGCTGCGCTTTAATGATCTGGACTCAGTACGTGCATGCTTTCAGCAAGTCGGTGAACAGATTGCCTGCATTATCGTGGAACCTGTCGCCGGCAATATGAACTGTATTCCCCCGGCGCCCGGCTTTCTTGAAGGCTTGCGCCAGATCTGTGATGAATTCGGTACGGTTTTGATTTTTGATGAAGTTATGACTGGTTTCCGTGTCGCCTTAGGCGGCGCTCAGGCACATTACGGCGTAACGCCGGATCTGACTACCTTCGGTAAGGTGATTGGTGGCGGGCTGCCGGTCGGTGCCTTCGGGGGTAAACGCGAAGTGATGGAATATATTGCGCCGTTGGGTCCTGTGTATCAGGCAGGTACCTTGTCCGGTAACCCGATTGCGATGGCGGCGGGTCTGGCGACTTTAAACCTGATTCAAGCCCCCGGCTTCCATGAGCAGCTCAGCGCAGCCACCGGTAAACTGGTTGCTGGTCTTCAACAGGCCGCGGATGACGCGGGTGTGCCGATGACGACCAATCATGTCGGTGGCATGTTCGGTTTGTTCTTTACTGAAGACAAGCAGGTCAGTTTTTATGAGCAGGTCGCAAGCAGCAATCAGGATCGCTTCAAGCAGTTCTTCCATGCGATGCTCAACCGCGGTGTGTATCTGGCACCGTCAGCGTTTGAAGCTGGCTTCCTCTCTGCGGCGCACGGCGATAAAGAAATCGACTTCACCATTGCCGCAGCCAAAGAAGCGTTTGCTACCCTGTAGCAAGCACCCGATTTAATGGCCATATATCTGTGATATATGGCCATTCATTGATTTGACGGAAAATCGCCTATGACCACGCTTTACTGGCACGACTATGAAACCTCCGGCACCGATCCCCGCTATGATCGGCCGATGCAGTTTGCCGGTATCCGCACCGATGAAGAGCTCAATATCGTCGGTGAGCCGTTGATGATTTTCTGTAAACCGGCTGGCGACTTTCTGCCCCATCCACAAGCCGCTTTAGTTACAGGTCTGACGCCACAGCAGGCAGAGAAAGACGGCTTAAACGAAGCCGATTTTATCCGCCGAATTCACGACGAACTGGCGGCCGCAGGGACCTGCGGCGTCGGCTATAACAGTCTGCGTTTTGATGATGAATTCACCCGCTTCACGCTGTTTCGCAATTTTTACGATGCCTATGCCAGAGAATGGCAAAACGGCAACTCGCGTTGGGACATCATTGATATGGTGCGCCTGACCCGAGCTTTGCGACCGGAAGGTATCAACTGGCCAGACCGCGAAGACGGCAAACCCAGCTTTCGTCTGGAAGACTTAACTGCCGCCAATGGCATTGAGCACAGTGGTGCTCATGATGCATTGGCGGATGTCTATGCGACGATTGAAATCGCCAAACTAATCAAAAACGTCCAGCCGAAACTGTACGATTTTGTGTTCAACCATCGGCGTAAACACGATATTTCACCGTTGCTGAACCTACATGAACGCAAGCCGGTCTTGCATGTATCACGCATGTATCCGGGCGATTACTGCGCGACTGCCCTGGTGGTGCCACTGGCCAAGGATCCTACCAACAGTAATGGCATCATTGTTTACGATTTGCGTCATGATCCCAGTGATCTGATTCATCTGGATGCCGATACCTTGCGTGAGCGCCTTTTCACGGCGACGCAGGACTTAGCGGAAGGTGTGAGCCGTCCCGCACTGAAAACAGTGCATATCAATAAATGTCCGGTCATCGTTCCGGCCAGCACCTTGGATGATGCCGCCGCCGACCGCTTGCAGATAGACCGCAGCAAACACGATGAACACCTGGCCATGCTTAATGCCGCTGGCGATCTCAGTGGCAAACTGCAGCAGATCTTTACCAAACCCGACTTTGACGATATTGCTGATCCGGATGCCAGTCTCTATGGCGGCGGTTTTTTCAGCGACGGTGATAAACGCAAGATGGAAATCATCCGCAGTGCGGAGCCCGCGATGCTGAAAACCCTGAGCATTCCATTTGAAGATGGTCGCCTGCCCGAATTACTGTTCCGCTACCGCGCCCGAAACTGGCCGGATAGCTTGAATGAAGAAGAACAAGCGGTGTGGTTACAGCATCGTCAGGACCGCTTGGGTGACAATGCGCCGGAGGCGATTCTTAACCTGCCCCGCTTTGAAGCCGCATTGCAGGAATGCCGTGAACAGACAACTGATTTAACTAAGCTGAAAGTACTGGACGAGCTGGCAGAGTATGCCTCTCGCCTGCGTGCAGAACTCGCACGCTAAGTCGAAGCTGTGGCGACCATTACGCTATAATAGCGGTCTTTTTTCGCTTTACTGTCAGGAATTTATGTCATCGCCGCGCGCTATTCTGCTGAGCACACTCAATGCCCGTTATATGCATACGGCATTTGGGTTGCGCTATCTCTATGCCAACCTGGCAGAATTACAGCCGCACACGGAAATCGTTGAATTCACGATTCAGGAACGGCCACTGACCATTGCCGAAAAGCTACTCAGCTACCAGCCTAAAATTATCGGTTTCAGTGTCTACATCTGGAATGTGCGTGAAATTACCGACACGGTTGCCGTAATAAAAACCATCGCTCCGGATACCGTGATTGTCCTTGGCGGCCCTGAGGTTAGTCACCACCCGGATGTGCCGGATGTATGTGAGCTGGCCGACTATGTCATCAGCGGGCCCGGTGAACGCAGCCTGCGTGAACTCTGCAATCAACTGCTTGACGGGGAACGCCCCGAAGAGAAGTTTATTGAAGGTCAGGCAACCCAACTGGATGAACTGGTTCTGCCCTACCGTTATTACAGCGATGAAGATATCCGCAATCGTTTGATCTATGTCGAAGCCTCGCGTGGTTGCCCGTTTAAATGCGAGTTCTGCCTGTCCGCACTGGATAAAACGGCGACCGCCTTCCCATTGGAACCGTTTCTGGCAGAAATCGAGCTGCTCTGGCAGCGCGGTGTACGTAATTTCAAGTTTATTGATCGCACGTTTAACCTCAAAGTCAGCACGAGTGTCCGCATTCTCGAATTTTTTCTGGACCGGATGAGCGACGATCTGTATCTGCACTTTGAAGTGGTGCCCGACAATCTGCCGGATAAGCTCAAAGAGGTGCTGAAACAATTTCCACCGCACAGCCTGCAGTTTGAAATTGGCATTCAAACGTTTGATCCCGACATTCAAACGTTGATCAGTCGTAAGCAGAATAACGACAAAACCCGCGAGAATATCCGCTGGCTACGTGAACACACCGGTGCCCATCTGCATACCGATCTTATCTTCGGCTTGCCAGGCGACACGCTGGAAAACTTCGCCGACAGCTTCGACCAACTGGTCGCATTGAATCCACATGAAATCCAACTGGGCATCCTCAAACGTCTGCGCGGTGCACCGCTGAACCGCCACAATCACAATTTTGACCTGCGTTATAACCCGCAGCCGCCGTATAACATTCTGTCGACCAAGCACATCGACTTTATCAGCCTGCAACGAGTGAACCGCTTTGCCCGTTTCTGGGATTTGATTGGCAACTCCGGTCGTTTTATCAACACACTGCCCTTGATCCTTGCTGAGCAGCCCTTTCACCGCTTCATGCAACTTTCCGATAAGTTATTTGATTTGGCCGGACAGAGCCACAAGATTGCCCTGAAACGCCTGTTTGAACTGATTTTTGTTGTTCTGACCGATGAATTTGAGTTGGATAGCGAACGCGTTAAGGCTCAGCTGAAACTGGACTATATCCGCGCGGAACTCAAAGGCTCGCCAGACTATGAAAATTTGCCCAGTTTGACCAGGAAAACCAAGGCTGGTGTCGCCAATAAACGGCAGCGGCAGCATGCTTGATGATTTGTTTAGCTTGGATTGAGCAAGGGAGCTCAAGTTAGTTTATTCATCCTATTCCTGGTTTTATTTTGCCAACGTGGCGAGGCAGGAATGCGAGCACCCAACTAGCGTAAACCGGTAAAATACTCAGCCATGAATCAACAAACCTTTATCCCCAGCCCCTGCATCCGCAAATGCGGTCTGGACGAGCGCGAGATATGCCGTGGCTGCTTTCGCAGCATTAACGAAATTCTGGGTTGGGAAAAAATGAACAGCGAAGCCAGACAGCAAACGCTGGATAACTGCAGGCAGCGCCGTGAACAACGCGCAGCCAGACGCTAATCAAACAATCAGTTTAGACAGTTTTTTAAAGGCCGGATGACTGGCATCAGCCAACCACTCAAACATGGTCGATTCGACATTGGTGATCACCGCTCCTGCCAGGCGCAGGCGTTGCAGCGCATTAAACTGATTACCCTTGGCACGTGAACTCACCGCATCTTCAATTACGAAAACATCATAGCCCATCTCCAGTAGTCCCAATGCCGTTTGCAACACACAGATATGGGTTTCCATACCAGCCAGAAACACCTGTTTCCGTCCGCTTTTGCTCAAAAATTCACTGACCTCTTTGACAGCGGCCGAAGAGAACCGGGTCTTTTCGACCACTGGTGTGCCAGCCGGTAATAAATTCTTCAAATCGGCTTCAGTCGGCCCAAGTCCTTTTGGATATTGCTCGGTGACAATAACCGGCAAAGACAGACTCTCAGCTGCTGTCAGCAGCACACTGACCTGCTCAATAACACGATCACGAACGCCCGCCGGCATAGCCGTTGTCAGGCGTTCCTGAATATCAATGACCATCAGCACGCTGTTGTCGCTGTCTGCCATTGATAGACGTGTTTGCATTGTTACGCTCCTAACCAGCTATTGATTTGTTCCAGATCTTCAACCGTGACAATACCCGCGGCCTGTTTCAGACGCAAGCTATTAAGAATGTAGTCATAGCGTGAACGTGCATAATCACGACGGGCACTGAACAAATTCCGGCGGGCATTCAAAACATCTACCGTGGTACGCGTGCCGACTTCATAACCCGCCTCCGTCGATTCCAGTGCTTTTTCATTCGAGACCACAGCCTGTTTGAGGGCGTTTACGCGACTGATACCGGCGATGACACCATTGAACGATTCACGGGTCTGACGCGTCACGGCACGGCGTTGCTGCTCTTCATTCTGCATGGCTTGGTCCAGACGATAGCCCGCTTCACGAGTCCGAGATACGACGGCACCGCCAGCGTAGATAGGCAGATTAAACTGCAGACCGATGCTCTCGGTGTGCGTTTTACTACTGCCACTGAAATTGCCGTCGCTCTGTGAGTCATAGTTCTTCTGTGCGACTAAATCGAGACTCGGGTAATGTCCGCTTTTCTGTAACTCGATGGTCTGCCCAGCATTGTCGACATTGGCTTTCGCGACAACCAATGAAGGATTCTGACTCAACGCAGTCTGGCTCCATTCATCAATATTGGCTGGTTCCGGACTCACCAATGGCGAATCAGCCTGCAATCCGGCCAGTTCATCAAGATACGTGCCTGAGGTTTCACGCAGTTGCTCGTTGGCATTGGCCAACGCATTTTCCGCGGCAATGACAGCGGCATTGGCAAGGTCAAAAGCCGCTTGCGCTTCCGTCACATCGGTAATGGTCGCCATACCGACATCAAAGCGTTGCTGCGTCTGTTCCATTTGCTTGGCAATCGCTTCGCGCTCAGCCCGGGCAAAGGTCAAATCATCTTCCGCGCCGAGTACGCCAAAGTAGCGTTCGGCGACACGGATAATCAGCCCCTGCTCGACCACGGCATAACTCGCTGCCGCCCCTTCAATGGCAATATCAGCCTGCTCACTCTGAACAAAATTCTGGCGGCGGTATAAAGGCTGAACCAGACTTAAAGTATAGCCATGACTGTTGTAGTCAGTCTTACCTCCAAAGCTCTGATTCTGTGATGAGGCATCCAGCCAGTTTTTAGCTGTATTCGCACTCATATCGAGTTGCGGCAGAAAATTGGCTTTGGCCTGATCATCCAATTCACCGACGGCCTGGCGCGATGCCGCCTCAGCCAGCAACTGCGGATCACTTTGCAGTGACAGGTTAAATACATCGATCAGGTTTTCCGCCCATGCCGGACTGATACTCATGGTGGAGGCCAGCACTGCGCTAATCGCAAAATTCTTCATTTTCCTTCCTTAGGCAAAATCAAAGTCTGGGACGATCACCTTAGCCAAGTGACCTAAATTTAGTCGCTCATTTTAACAAGCAGACCAGTCGGTATGTTGATAGTCACAAAAAAATTCGCATTGCTCAGCAGAGCAGTCTCTGCTGAGCAATAGGTTTTCTTGGTGTGACTTGGCACAATTAGCATCAATAGACTGTCATGCTGGTATCGACATCCGTAGCCCAGCCATTCATACCACCATCCAGATTAATGACGTCTGTAAAGCCAACATGTTCCATAAACTGTCCAACTTGGGCACTGCGTTTACCGCTACGACAGATCAACACCACGGTCTGATCTTTGTAGTTCGCAAACTCTTCCAGTCGCGCTGGAATATCATTCATCGGAATATGCTGGGCACCAGCAATCATGCCATTAGGAAGTTCGTGGGCTTCACGCACATCCAGCATCAGGGGTTGCACACCACTACTGAGCAGTGCTTGCAACTCGGAAGGATTCATCTGTTTCATCGTTTTTCTCTGGGTTAAAACTCAAATGTTGCTTTTGGCTCGGCATGAATGACTGGCGGGATAACGGTCTCAAACAACTCAGTTGTACGCCAGTCCCACTCGCCGATGCGCTCTATCAATTGTACCGACATCGCAGGCGCTTTGCCGACCACTGCAAGCAAACGGCCACCAACCTTGAGACTATGCAGATAGGCTTCGGGCACACTGACAAAGGCCGCGGTGATGATGATGGCATCAATCCGGTCAGGCAAAGGCCAGGATTTAGCGGCATCACCAACATGAAGGCTGACATTGTTAATGGCCAGCGCGGTCAGTCTGGCCTGAGCCTGTTCTGATAAAGATGGGAAAATGTCGACACTGATGACCTGCCCGGCCAGTTTGGCCAGTAAGGCAGTGAAGTATCCTGAGCCGGTACCAATCTCCAATACCGTTTCATCGGGTTGTAATTGCAAAGCCTGGAGAAGACGCCCTTCCAAGACGGGGGACAGCATGCTTTGCCCTTCCCCTATCGGTAAAGCCGTATCGGCATAGGCCAGACTCGCCAGTTCCGGATCAACAAACAAGGCTCGTGGTACCGCAGACATCGCGGCCAGAACCCGGGTATCAAGGACGTCACTCGGACGAACCTGCTGATTGACCATATTGGAATGGGCTTGTTCCAGCTCTGTCACCATAGACTCCTGAGGTTCATCAATTTCTTCAATCGAAAAGCAAGCATAAAAGCTTTCCTCAGGGGGCGCAAGCTGACTGCTGAGGCTTGTTAGCCGCCTTTTTTGCTGACCCGGTGGAACAGCGGCTCATGCACTGATTCGCGTGAAAAACGCCAGCAGGCCAGTGCTATCGCCACAACCGAAAAGCTAAGCAGAACCGCAATGTCAGTGACTATTGAAAAGTCACTCGTGGCTGCAGGCACTGCATGCTTCATCAGATCAACCCCGTAACTGAATGGGTTGATAAGCACGATGAATTTCAAAAACTCAGGCAGTTGGCTGACCGGATATAAGGCCCCGCTGAGAAAAAACAGCGGGAAGATAAAGAAATTCATGATAACGGCGAAGTTATCCAGCGTCTTGGACCAGGCGGCGATAAGTCCGCCTATCGCCGCGCAGCAGATAGCTGTGGCGGTGGCGGGAATCAATAACAGCAGCGCGGTCTGCACCTCAACCAAACCCAGCACGACCAGAATAATCAACAACATCACGGCCTGCACCATCGCGGTAATGGTGGCCGCTATCAGCTTGGAAATCACAATCCAGTAATGGGCAATGGGAGCAATCAGCATCATCCGCATCACGCCAAACTCTTTGTCATACACCAGTGTGAGTGCAGATAGCAGCGCCGCAAACAATAAGGTCATCGCGACAATACCGGGCACCAGAAAGCTCAGGTAGCCTGCCTGCTGTTCCCCCTGCAGCATACTGCCGACACCGGAACCTATGACCAAAAGCCAAATCAAAGGCCGCACCATGCTGCTGATTAAGCGTCCTTTCTGCCGGAAGACCTTATTCAGTTCACGGCCAACCACGGCTCTAACCGCCAGCCAGTTACTCATGTCAGCACTCCGCTTTGGGGCGGACACACGGTCCATAGATACACATCATTCAGATTGGGCTTGCGCCACTGCATGGAAATCACCGCATCACCTAATGAACGCTGTAAGTCACTGAAGTCCACATTTTTGTCCTTAACCCGGAAAGTCAGGTGCTCATCTTCCCAGATGGGTTCACCAAACTGCGGACTCAAAGCCTGATTCACCGCTTCGGTATCGGCACAGTCAATTTCGAGAATGTAGGCGGCCAGATCACGAATCAGTGCCTTCGGCGCACCACCGTACTGCAATTGACCTTTCTGAATAAAATCGACTCTGTCGCAGGCCACCGCTTCTTCCAGATAATGCGTAGTAAGAAACACCGTCATGCCTTCTTCTTTACGCAGTTGTTCTACAAAGCGCCAGATAGCACGGCGGTTGGGCAAGTCCAGGCCTATGGTCGGCTCGTCCAGAAACAATACTTTAGGTTTGTGCAGAACACCGCGGGCGATATCGACAGCGCGACGCTGGCCACCCGATAACGCGACCAGTTTCATATGTCGCTTTTTCTGCAGGCCAAAAATAGTCAGCAGTTCCTCTATACGCTGATTGGCCTGCTGAGGCTTGAGTTTGTACAGGGCGGCGGCAAACTGCAGGTTTTCATCCACCGTCATCATCCGATCGAGTGCGGAATCCTGAAACACCAAACCGACTGAGGCACGAATAGCCACAGGGTTGTCACGTACCGACTGATCAGCAATCAACGCTTCACCGGAAGTCGGTGTGGTCATCGTGGTCAGCATGTGGATTGTGGTGCTCTTGCCAGCCCCATTAGGACCCAGCAGACCATAGAACTGCCCGGACTGAATATTAAGGTCGAGCTTATTAACGGCAACGGCCTGACCATATTGCTTGGTCAGGCCGCTGGCTTGGATAGCAAACTTAAAGGCCACAGATTTCTTTTGAGTTTTTCGGGTTTCTGAATACCAGTGGTTTGGCTTCTTGTGCAGGTTTGGCCGCTTCTTCGCGACCACGTTCAATCGCTTCCAGAATCAAGTGGTGATCCGGCGACTTACTGCAAACGGGATCGGTCTTGGCCGGATCGCCGGTCAGCATAAACGCCTGACAACGGCAGCCGCCAAAGTCTTTTTCTTTCTCATCGCAGCTGCGGCATGGCTCTGGCATCCAGTCATAACCACGGAAGCGGTTAAAGTCATTGGAATCGTTCCAGATTTCCTTGATGCTCATATCGCGGACATTTGGCAGTTCCATACCCGGTAATTCGCGTGCCGCATGGCAAGGCAAGGCGGTACCGTCCGGTGTGACGGTGAGGAATACATTACCCCAGCCATTCATACAGGCTTTGGGGCGTTCTTCGTAGTAGTCCGGCACCACGTAGTAAATCTTCATGTTGCCTTTCTGCTCTTCCTGATAGCGGTGAGCAATGGCTTCCGCACGTACCAACTGTTCTTTCATCGGCAACAGCTGGTCACGATTGTGCATGGCCCAACCGTAGTACTGGGTAGTCGCCAACTCGACATAGTCAGCATCAAGGCTGATTGCCAGATCGAGGATTTCATCAATCTGATCAATATTCTGACGATGAGTCACAAAACACAGCACCATCGGATACCCTGCCGCTTTCACCGCTTTAGCCATCTCAATTTTATGCTGGAAGGCATCAGTGCCGGCAATCAGGTTATTCAGATCTTCCGAGCTTGCCTGAAAACTGACCTGGATATGATCCAGACCGGCCTCTTTAAAGGCTTTCGCCTTGGAGGCATCCAGCCCGACACCGGAGGTGATCAGGTTGGTGTAGAAGCCCAGGTTCCGGGCTTCCTGAATCAGTTCAATGATGTCGGGACGTGCCAAAGGTTCACCACCGGACAGACCCAGCTGGGTGGCCCCCATGGCCCGTGCCTGCTTGAATACGTTGATCCATTCCTCGGTGGTCAGTTCGCTCTTGATGTTGGCAAAATCCATCGGGTTGGAGCAATACGGACACTGCAACGGACAGGCGTAAGTCAGCTCAGCCAGCAGCCACAAAGGCTGACGGATAGTATTCTGGGCACTCAGCCCCATTGCGCCACCGGTACTTCCGGGCGCTTTATTCTGCTCTGATCCAGTCGTTGTCATGAGCTTCCTCCAAAAACTGATAGACGTCATCGTCTAAATCAGCGCCGTTAAAGGCGGCTTTCAATTCAGCGATAAGTTCGCCTACGGTTTGTTTCTTTTCGCTGACGCGTTTCAGGATTTCTCCGGCAGCCGGATTCAATTTCACCATCCCTTCCGGGTACAGTAAAACGTAGCAATCCTGTGCTGGCTCCCATTGGAAGCGATACCCCAGCGCTAAAACCGGGGTGCTGTCAGCGGTAAATGTACGTTCGGTCATTTTTCTACTTCCAGGTCCATGCAGTAAGGTGGGCGGTTCTCAATATAGGCCATCCACATCGTATCCAGCATGGTCCACAGAATATCCAGTTTGAATTGCAGCAGATCGACGGCGCGTTGCTGTTTTTCACGGGTATCGCAGTAATCGAGCGTGATTTGCAGACCGTGTTCCACATCACGACGGGCTTCACTGAGGCGCTTACGGAAATAACGGTAGCCGTTTTCATCAATCCAGGGGTACAGCTCTGGCCAGTTATCCAGCCGAGCCTGATGGATTTTAGGGGCAAACAGCTCGGTCAATGATGAACCTGCTGCTTCCTGCCACGGCGCACGACGGGCGAAATTCACGTAGGCATCAATCGCAAATCTCACACCAGGTAGGACATGCTCATGGGACCAGAGTTCTTCGCGGGTCAGGCCGACAGCTTCACCGAGTTGCAGCCAGGCTTCGATCCCCCCTTCTTCACCATCATAGCCATCATGGTCGAGAATGCGTTGTACCCAATGCTTGCGCACCTCGGCATCTTCACAGTTCGCCATGATCGCCGCATCTTTAATGGGAATCGCTGTCTGATAGTAGAAACGATTCGCCACCCAACCCTGAACCTGCTTCTGATTCAGTTTGCCGGTATGCATCAATTTATGAAACGGATGGTTGATGTGATACAGGGCTTCTTTATCACGCAGCTTCTGTTCAAACTCTTCGCGGGACCAGGGTGCAGGTTTTTCTGACATGTTCATGTTTCCTCTCTCTTCTTTAAAGTTCGATATCCATGCCGTCGTACGACACATCGATACCGGCATCATTCAGCATTTTGCGCTGTGGAGAGTCCTCGTTGAGTATTGGGTTAGTATTATTAATATGAATCAGGAATTTACGCGGCTTATCCATGCTGCAAAGAATATCCATGATGCCACCTTTGCTGGATTGATCCAGATGACCCATTTCCTGCGCACGTTTGTTGCTGATGCCTTCGTTGGACATTTCATCATCCGTCCACACTGTGCCATCAACCAGCACACAGTCAGCATTTCGCATGTATTCCAAAACGTGCGGTTCTGCGACACCTAACCCTGGCGCGTAGAACAAATTTTTACCGGTACGGGTATCTTCGATACGCATACCAATATTATCGCCCGGCACCGTGTTATGACGGTGTGGCGAGTATGGTGGTGCCTCACTCTTCAGTGGCACCGCTGTAAATACCAGTCCTTCGGCTGTCGGGATGGTAAATGAACTCTGATCCGTCGCAATTTCGTGGTGGTTGATACCACGGAAATGACCGAGAATATTGAACACTGGGAAGCCGGTGGTCAGATCTTCGTACACCGCTTTAGTGGTATACACTTCCCAAGGTTTGTTATGTTCGCGCAGGGTCAGCATGCCGGTCACATGATCGATCTGGGCATCGGTGATGACGATAGCGGTAATCGCGGTATCACGCACCTGGCGGGCCGGCTGCAACGCAGGAAAATCATCCAGCTGTTTTTTGATGTCTGGAGAGGTATTGAACAAAATCCAGTCAGTACCGTTGGCACTCACCGCGATGGATGACTGCGTACGAGGACTGGCTTTGATGGTGCCCTCTCTGACACCTTTGCAGTTGACGCAGTTACAGTTCCATTGTGGAAAACCACCACCTGCGCCTGACCCTAAAACATGTACAAACATTACATTCCTCTATGTTTTTGCTAAACCCAATCACACTCGGTGAATGGTATTGGGTTTAACGTTGCCCGGAGCCATACGGCCCCGGGCATACATCGAAAACCGGTATTAACGGTTGCAGATGTACATGGTTACTTCAAAACCAAAACGCATATCTGAGTATTCAGGTTTAGTCCACATAGTTATATCCTCTCTAAAATTATTAGAAACTACACGTCACCCGACCTATTCGGGCGACGATTAAATGCTACATGGCTCGCCGCAAAGCGACGTCAGGATTCCCCGCCTTGCCATTCAGGATTTTCCTGATTTGCTAATCAGTCTAAACACCGCAAGAGCACTGGCTTCAACGGCTACCAGCCCACCTATTTTCTCAGCAAACTATTAAAAAATCGGGAAATTCTTCACTTATCGAAGCGGGAAAAAACACCCAGATTTAGATGGAATTTCGCTCAGGAATACGCAACAGCACTCGTCGTACAATGTGATCCTGATTTAAGACATCAGCTTATATCTCTCTCGTTTGGCAATTGCATTCCCAATGCCAGAACGTTTTTACCGGGCTCAGGCCCGGTTTTTTTTGCTCAAAAAAAAGCCCGACATCATACGATGCCGGGCCTTTTCTCAGACTTGTTAGATTAATCGCTTAATCTATTTGGGTCTTGGTCTTACAGGCTAAATACGCTCAGAACACCACCCAGGTTAGTCCAGCTAGACAGTGCTTTGTAAGCACCGACTGCGCCCAGACCATCTGTGTCGTTTTCAAGGCTTGGGATAGCCATACCGATACCAGCCCAACCACCTACACCTGACAGGATAGAAACGAATTGTTTACCATCGTGTTTGTAAGTGTTGACGTTACCGATGATGCCTGATGGCGTTTTGAATCTCCACAGTTCACGACCAGTTTGAGCATCAACCGCTTTCAGGTAACCTTCCAGCGTACCGTAGAACACAACGTCAGAGGCAGTGGCCA